>Ga0209249_1000872_pt1 | contig 33073 bp, 24 predicted proteins | sample SaaInlV_200m_DNA_4_FD_184653 | JGI IMG/M metagenome (GOLD analysis project Ga0209249, IMG submission 184653) | Marine microbial communities from expanding oxygen minimum zones in the Saanich Inlet - SI037_S3LV_200m_DNA (SPAdes) (version 2) | ecosystem: Environmental > Aquatic > Marine >...
GCAACAGCACAAGCTTTGGCTACGCAACGCACAAAAGCAATTGGGCTGATCATGACGCGAAGTCCACACCATATTTCTTCAGACACATTCTTGCCACAAATCATCGGGGGATTATTAGAAATCACAAAAAAAGAAAACTTTCGCTTATTAATTGAACTTGTAGAAGAAGGGCATCAAGAACGGGTTTATTTAGAACTCGCAAGAGCCAAACATATTGATGCAATGATCCTGCTTACGCCTCGTCTCGACGATAAAGGGATAAAGAAATTAGAGGATGTTGGCATCCCAACTGTTCTTATGGGGAAATTGGAAGATCTAGAACTATATGCTGTTGGTGTAGACAATCGCAACGCAGCAAAAAAAGCAACGCAGCACTTAATTGACCTTGGGCATACAAAGATTGCCTGCATTGGAAATGCTCGCCCATCTTACGGGGCAGCACGTGACCGTGTTCTTGGTTACAAGGATGCACTGCTCGAGGCTGGATTTACGCCAGACGATTCCTTGATACGCTATGCGGATTTCGACCCCCAAAGCGGATATGAAGCCATGCAATCCTTATTAGATTCAAAACAAGAAATCACCGCTGTCTTTGTTGCGAGCGATAATGTGGCCATGGGTGCCAAGTCTGCGCTTCGCGAAGCAGATTTGCGTATACCTGAAGATATTTCCCTCGTCGGCTTCGATGATATCCCTTGGGCATCTTATTCAGACCCACCCTTAACAACTGTTAGGCTCCCAGCTCACGAACTTGCTTCTGAAGCCTGCTTACTATTACTCGATCTACTAAAGGGAGTAGAGGTAAAAGAACGAAGCCTGATCCTGGACACAGAACTTATCGTACGCCAATCTTGCAAGGCAATTTGAACCCTTGTCAACTCAACTTTTAATAAAGCAATAAACTCTTGATCATCTAAAGGAGGTGATGTCGCGGAAGGAAATAATAACAACTTGTTCTAACCTAGAATTTCACAAACCCTATTCGGAGGAATACAAAGTAATGAAGAAAACACTTCTCACCCTTTTTGTGCTGCTGATGGTTGCAAGCCTGATCTTGTCAGCTTGTACACCTGAAGTTGCAGAACCTGTTGCAGAACCTGTAGCAGAACCTGCCACAGATATGTCCGCCCCTGCCCCCGCAGGTGACGAACTAGCGGCTGCTTACGCCGGCGAATATGATGGCACAGTTGTCACCATGTCTGGTCCTTTCACCGATGCAGACGCCGTCAAATTTGATGCTTCTGTTGTTGCTTTTGAAGAGGCAACCGGCATTGATATTCAATATGAAGGCTCGAAAGAATTTGAAGCCTCCATCACCATCCGTGTAGACGGTGGCGATGCTCCTGACATTGTTGACTTCCCACAGCCCGGTCTTCTGTCCACGATGGTTGCCAAAGGTCAAGTTGTTGACCTGAACGGTGTCATTGACGAAGCTTGGCTGGCAGAGAACTACATCCAATCCTGGCTGGATATGGGCACCATGGAAGGTCCCGATGGTCCTATGATGGCTGGTGTTTGGGCACGTGCTAACGGTAAGTCTTTGGTTTTCTACCCGAAAGCCGAATTTGATGCTGCTGGCTACACTGTTCCCGAAACTTGGGAAGAAATGATGACCCTCACTGAGACGATCGCCTCTGATGGTGACACCCCTTGGTGTATCGGTATTGAGTCTGGTGCTGCAACCGGTTGGGCAATGACCGACTGGCTCGAAGACACCATGCTCCGCACCACCTCGCTTGAAAATTACGACAAATGGGTTGCTGGCGAATTGCCCTTCAGCTCACCCGAAGTACAAAATGCGCTCGGTTACGTCACCGACATCTGGTTCAATGATGACTACGTCTATGGCGGTCAGGCTGCTATCCCCACCACTTTCTTTGGTGATGCCCCCACCCCGATGTTCGATTCACCCCCCAAATGCTGGCTGCACCGTCAGGGCAACTTCATTACCTCCTTCTTCCCAGAAGGCAAAGAAGCTGGCGTAGATTACGACTTCTTCTACCTGCCCCCGATCGATGAGCAATACGGCAAACCTGTTCTTGGTGCCGGCGATATTTACGCCATGTTCAACGACCGCCCCGAAGTTCGCGCAGCAATCCAATACTTCTCAACTGGCGATTCCGTCAAAGGTTGGGTCGAAGCTGGTGGTGCAATTTCGCCCCATAACGACTCTGATCTCGATTGGTACGCTGACTCCGTCACCCGTGGCGTTGCTGAGATCATCTTGAATGCAGATTCCTTCCGCTTCGATGCATCTGACCTGATGCCCGGTGCTGTTGGTGCTGGCACCTTCTGGAAATACATGACCGATTACGTGAGCGGTTCTGTCAACCAAGAAGCTGCCCTTCTGCGAATTGATGCATCCTGGCCCACTGCTGAGCCTGCCAGACTGGCTTTTGATGGTGAAGCTCCCCCCGCTACCGGAGATGAATTAGCCGCCGCATTGAATGGTGATTATGAAGGCACAGTTGTTACTATGGCTGGCCCCTTCACCGATGTAGACGCCGTCAAATTTGACGCATCTATCGCTGCTTACGAAGAAGCAACCGGCATTGATATTCAATATGAAGGCTCGAAAGAATTTGAAGCCTCCATCACCATCCGCGTAGACGGTGGCGATGCCCCCGATATTGTTGATTTCCCACAACCTGGCTTGCTCGGCACTATGGTTGCCAAAGGTCAAGTTGTTGATCTCAACACCGTTATTGACACCGATTGGCTCGCAGAAAATTACGGACCTGCCTGGCTCGAAATGGGCACAATGGCTGGACCTGATGGCGATCTGATGGCTGGTGTTTGGGGTCGTGTCAATGGTAAATCTCTCGTTTTCTATCCGAAAGCCGAATTTGATGCCGCTGGCTACACCGTTCCCGAAACTTGGGATGAATTAGTCGCTCTCACCGAGACAATCGCCTCTGATGGTGATACTCCTTGGTGTGTCGGTATTGAGTCTGGTGCCGCAACCGGTTGGGCAATGACCGACTGGCTCGAAGACGCCATGCTCCGCACCACCTCCCTCGAGAACTACGACAAATGGGTTGCTGGCGAATTGCCCTTCAACTCACCCGAAGTACAAAACGCGCTCGGTTACGTTACCGACATTTGGTTCAATGATGCTTACGTCTATGGCGGTCAGGCTTCTATCCCCACCACTTTCTTTGGTGATGCCCCCACCCCGATGTTTGACTCACCTCCCAAATGCTGGCTGCACCGTCAGGGCAACTTCATTACCTCCTTCTTCCCAGAAGGCAAAGAAGCTGGCGTAGATTACGACTTCTTCTACCTGCCCCCGATCGATGAAGCCTATGGCAAACCCGTTCTCGGTGCTGGCGATATTTATGCGATGTTCAACGACCGCCCCGAAGTTCGTGCAACCATTCAATACTTCTCCACCGGCGATTCTGTCAAAGGTTGGGTAGAAGCTGGTGGCGCAATTTCGCCGCATAATGACTCCGACCTCGGTTGGTACGCTGATCCTGTTACTGCCGGTGTTGCTGAAATTCTTCTCAACGCAACTGCTTTCCGCTTTGACGCCTCAGATCTAATGCCCGGCTCCGTTGGCGCTGGCACCTTCTGGAAATACATGACCGATTACGTAAGCGGTACTGTTGAAATGGAAGATGCTCTTCAGCAGATCGACGACTCTTGGCCCGAATAAACTTTTTCTCTTTTGAGATGAAGTAGAATAAAACAGAGGGGCAGGATTTATTTCCTGCCCCTCTAGATATGTCATTGCGAGGTAGCTTTTTCACCGACCTGTGCTCCGAAGGGGTGAGCAATCTCCTAGACAGTTAGGGAGACTGCTTCGCAAGGGCGGCTCGCAGTGACATGGACGATCAAACCGTATCGAACGTGATTTGAACCTGGGTGCTGCACCCAAACATCTTCTCAGCATGAGCAGGATTCCCCCACCAGAAAACCTTTCGGTGTTTCCTTAGGCGAGAAAATGTATACGCCGAAAAGATGTTGACCGGCGGCAGGCAAGTTGAAATCAAGCGCGATGCAATGCTCTATATCCTATTTTCAGGAGGTAAGGTTTATGCAATCACCAGCAAAAAACTCTTCCGCTTTTTCGACGATCGGGCGAGTGCTCCTTTCTTTTCTTGTGCCCGTAATCACCTTCTGGGGGTTATGGCAAGTTTTTCTCTTCTTACGCGATAGCGAAGCACCGCAACTTGTCATTATCGTGGTTGCTATCCTTTGGGGCGTTGGCGGCATAGCACTCCTCTTTGTCGTCTTGAACTGGTTTGTAGAGCAACTGCCGGGGGAATTAGGACGAAGACTGCAACCTTTTGTATTTATTGGTCCCGCTGTTGCCATTATGGCATGGTACCTGGCCATTCCTGTTTTTCGAACCTTGGCGCTCAGTTTTAAAGGGCCGCTTGGGCAAGAATGGATCGGCAAAGGTTGGGAAATTTTCGCCAATTATGAATTTGCCTTCACTGATCGCATCATGCTCGAAACTTTCCGTAACAATTTGATGTGGATGGTTTTTGGCACAGCCCTCAGTGTAGGATTTGGCTTGCTCGTTGCCGTGCTGGCAGATCGCAGTAAATTTGAATCTATTTATAAGGCCATTATTTTTATGCCTATGGCCATCTCTTTTGTCGGCGCAGGTGTGATTTGGAAATTTGTCTACACCTACAGAGGTGTGGGCGTTGGTATTCAGGAGATTGGCTTGCTCAACGCCATTGTCCTTGCGTTTGGAGGGGAGTCGCAGCCCTGGCTCAATTTGCCCCCGTGGAATAACTTTTTCCTCATCATCATTATGGTCTGGCTCCAAACAGGATTTGCGATGGTCGTCATCTCTTCAGCGATCAAGGGAATCCCAGACGAATTACTGGAAGCCGCTCGCATAGATGGTGCGACCGAAGTACAAGCCTTTTTCGGGATTACCATCCCTTATATCAAAGGAACGTTACTGACGGTCACAACCACAATCGTTATCTTTAGCTTGAAGTTATTTGACATTGTTCGCGTCATGACAGGCGGTAATAACGGCACAAACGTTATCGCCAACGAGTTTTATTTGCAACGCTTTACTTATGGCAACACGGGGCGTGCCTCTGCGATTGCGATCATTCTCTTAATTGCTGTTGTTCCGGTCATTATCTACAATTTACGAGAATTCAATAAAGATAGGAGGGCTTTCTAATGGCTACTAGCAGCTTAAAAGGTCAACAAAGAAGATCATCTCTTATCATCAACGGGGTTTTGATCTTAGTCTGCCTGATATGGCTCGTACCAACCTTGGGCGTTTTCATCACTTCTTTTAGAGACAGCCAAGATATTTTTAATTCTGGCTGGTGGGCTGTTCTTCCCCACAAAGAAGATGCCGAGACCGGCGAGATCATTCTTGAAGATGATATTGATGTGAATGGACAAATTGCCATTGAAGGCACTTCTGCCACTTTTGAAGAATGGCGCGAAGGCGTTGTCTTGCCCGATGGCAGGAAATTAACCTGGTATGGCAATAAACGTACCCGAAAAATTATTATCAGTGAAGAAGTCTGGGTAGGTTTTGCGGCAAACTTAACACTTGAAAACTACAAAGATGTCATCACGGGCAAAGAAATCTCCTTTACTGACGCCGGAGGAAATGAAATCACCCGCAAAGGCAATAATTTAGGCGGCGCATTTCTAAACTCTGTTGCGGTGGCTATTCCGGCTACGGTCATTCCGATTTTGATCGCTGCCTTTGCTGCCTTTGGCTTCTCATGGCTCAAATTTCCGGGTAGAGACTTGCTTTTCACGATGATTGTGGCAATCCTCGTCGTTCCATTGCAAATTTCGCTTGTCCCCATTTTGCAGGATTACACCAAACTGGATTTGAACGGCACCTTCCTCGGGATTTGGCTGGCACATACGGGATTTGGCTTGCCACTGGCAACCTATCTTCTCTTTAACTACATCAGCACCTTGCCACGCGAACTACTTGAAGCTGCTTATATTGACGGCGCATCGAATTTCACCATTTTCGTTCGCCTGATCCTGCCGCTTTCGGTTCCGTCACTCGCATCCTTCGCCATCTTCCAATTCCTGTGGGTCTGGAACGATTATCTCGTTTCTCTCGTCTTCCTGGGCGAGAAAACGCGTGTGATCACCTACGCCCTCGCCTCCATCGTCGGAGAAAAAGGGCAAGATTGGCATCTATTAACTTCAGGTGCATTTATCTCCATGTTGCTGCCTCTAGCCGTTTTCTTTGCTCTTCAACGCTACTTCGTGCGTGGTATGTTGGCTGGCTCGGTCAAAGGCTAAAACGTGAAATATCGACAGCTAGGAAAGAGCGGTTTGCTTGTTTCCAACCTTGCGTTGGGAACAATGATTTTTGGTGAGAAAAAAGAACGCAGCACATCCGCAGACGAAGCAACACGCATTATCCATCGTTATCTCGACGTTGGCGGAAATCATATTGATACCGCCAACGTCTACGCAGGTGGTCGCTCCGAAGAGATCGTCGGAGCAGCCTTGCATGGTCGCCGCGACAATGTTGTTCTCGCGACCAAAGTCCGCTTCCCGATGGGAGAAGGCGTTAATGATGGTGGGCTTTCTCGCCACCATATTTTTCGCAGTGTGGAAGCCAGCCTAAAACGCCTCCAAACCGACGTGATCGACCTGCTCTATATGCACTGCTGGGATCCGCTTACGCCCATCGAAGAATCACTGCGTGCCTTCGACGATCTCGTCTCTGCAGGCAAAGTGCGCTATATCGGCGTTTCAAACTTCAAAGCCTGGCAATTGATGAAAGCTCTCGGCATCAGCGAGCAATATAACTGGGCACGTTTTGTCGCCGCTCAATATCAATATAGTTTGGTCACGCGTGATATTGAAAAAGAATATCTTGACCTCTGCGCTAGCGAAGGCGTTGGGCTGACACCTTGGGGTCCCCTTGGCGGTGGATTCCTCAGCGGAAAATATCAACAAGACCAGAAACCCACCCAAAGCGCGCAAGGTCGTCTCGCTACATCACCCAGCCACGAAGAAGAGGCCTGGGAACGCCGCAATATCGACCGTAACTGGCAGATCATCACCACCGTGAACGAAGTTGCTAATAAATACAACGCCACGCATTCGCAAATTGCACTGGCATGGCTACTCTCGCGTACAGTCGTCGCCTCCATTATTCTTGGTGTGCGCACCCTCGAACAACTCAATGATAATCTCGGCACCAGCGAAATAAACCTGACGTCAGAAGACATCAATTTGCTCGATCAAGCTAGCGCAACACCGGCAGGCTATCCTTATCGCTTCATCAAAAATTATGGTCAACGCCATGCTGATGGCTAGCTGCATATTGGCATTATCAAATTAGTCAGCAACCAAACAGCCATTTCTATAAGTGGCTGTTTTTGCGAAAAGAACACGGAATAAACCATGTCAAATACAACCCTTCATTTTCCGAAAGATTTTCTCTGGGGCACAGCCGCCTCCGCCTATCAGATCGAAGGCGCGTATAACGAAGATGGCAAAGGCGAAAGTATCTGGGATCGCTTCGTCCGCTGGGATGCACATGTGCTCAACGGCGATACAGGCGATATCGCCTGCGACCACTATCACAGGATGCCGCAAGATGTCGCCCTGCTTAAAGAGTTGGGCATTCCCTGCTACAGCTTTACAGTTGCGTGGACGCGTATCCTGCCAGAGGGGCGCGGGCAAGTCAACGCTAAAGGTTTGGATTTCTACGACCGCCTCGTAGACGCCCTCCTGGACGCAGGCATCCGTCCGAAAGGCACTCTCTATCACTGGGATTTCCCCCAACTACTTCAGGATTTGGGCGGATGGGTGAACCGAGACTCGGTGCAGTGGTTTGGCGACTACGCCCAAATCGTCTTCGACAAATTGGCAGATCGCGTAAAAATTTGGGGCACACATAACGAACCCTGGGTGGCATCCTTTTTGGGTTACGCCAGCGGATTCCATGCCCCGGGGATTTGTGATTTTACAAAAGCTTATCAGACCGCCCATCATATGCTTATGGCACATGGTAAGGCTGTACAAATTTATCGTGATAGCGGCTATGGGGGCGAGATCGGCATTATTCTCAACCTGAACGGTCTCATCCCTGCCAGCGAGAGCGAAGAGGATATTGCCGCCACGCAGCGCGTCCACGATGAGACACATGCCCTCTTCCTCGACCCGGTATTTAAGGGTAGATATCCACAGCGGCATTTTGATTATATTGGCGCGCACCAACCCCAAATCCACGAAGGTGACCTGCAACTCATCCAGCAACCAATAGATTTTCTGGGGCTAAATTATTACAACACGGACACTGTATCCTATGATGTTTTTGGCGGATTAAACAAAGCTCGCATCACGCCCTACTCATCTCCGGGCTGGGGTAAAACAGATATGCACTGGGGCATCCACCCCGCAGGAATTAAGAGCGAGGTGTTGCACATCAAAGAGAATTACGGCAACCCCGATCTGTATATCACAGAAAACGGCTGTGCCATGCCCGACGGGCCCGATGAGAATGACTTTGTGCTCGATTGGGACAGAATTCGCTATATCAAGGCACATATACAAGCGTTGCACGAGGCAATTGAAGCTGGCGCAAACCTGAAGGGTTATTTTGTCTGGAGCGTTTTTGACAATTTTGAATGGGAACGCGGCTATAGCAATCGCTTTGGCTTGGTACGCGTTAATTATGAAACACAGGAACGCACCCCGAAGCAGAGTGCCTATTGGTATCGGGGTGTGATTAAGAAGAATGGGATTGAAATTTAATTCAGTCTCTGAGCGGAGTGCTTCACGACAGTGAAGCACGCAGACGAAGAGCGGCTCTAGCAAACCTGTCCTTCGTCTACACTCCCATTCGGTCGTTCCGCTCAGGAGCTGTAACTTATGCTTATGAAAAAACACAACTTCGACGCAGTCATCTTCGACCTCGACGGGGTCATCACGGACACCGCATCCACGCATAGCACCGCCTGGAAGCAGATGTTCGACGATTTCTTGCGCACTCACGCCGAAAAAACCGACTCCCTTTTCCACGAGTTCACGCACGAGCAGGATTACCTGGCCTACGTGGACGGCAAGCCGCGCTATCAGGGCGTGGCATCTTTTCTCGAATCGCGCGGCATTGCGTTGCCTTTTGGGGAACCCGAAGATGCCCCCACAGAAGTGACTGTTTGCGGTTTGGGAAATCGAAAGAACGAGCTTTTCAATAAAAGTATTCAGGCTGGGAACGTGCATGTTTATCAAAGCACGGTCGATTTAATGCACCAATTACGAGATGCCGGGATACGGATAGGCGTGGCGTCTTCGAGCAAAAATGCGAAAGTTGTCCTCGAAACCGTTGGCTTGCTGGATATGATCGAGACACGCGTAGATGGAGTTGTTTCCGCGCAACTGGGCTTAAAGGGCAAACCCCAAGCAGATATCTTCACGACCGCTTGCGATAATCTGCGGCTCTACTACGACCGTGCTGTTATCGTCGAGGATGCCATCTCTGGCGTGCAGGCCGGGCAAAATGGCGGATTTGGTCTCGTACTTGGCGTCGCACGAGAAGATAACGCCCATGCTTTGCGCATCAATGGCGCAGATATAGTCGTTGAAGACATCGCTGAAATTGATATAGAAAAAATTGACCGCTGGTTTGTCAAGGGATTGGAAAACGAAAAATGGTCGATCCATTATTCTGACTATCGTCCTGAACTAGAAGGCACACGAGAAACCCTCTTGAGCGTAGGGAATGGCTTCTTCGGAACACGCGGTGCGCTCGAAGAGACTTTCGCAAATGAGCATAATTACCCGGGCACTTATATTGCGGGGCTTTACAATCGGCTGGATTCAGAAGTTGGTGGACGAACTATCAGCAACGAAGATTTTGTCAACGCGCCAAATTGGCTGCCGATCACTTTTAAGGTTGGGGATGGGGACTGGTTTTTGCCGCACCTACCTGGCTCGAATGAATCAACTGGAGACCCGAAAGGTTTCCTACGAACTGAGTCCGACAAGCTTTTAGACCAGAAAAGTCACCTTTTAAGTGAAGATTCTTGGGAAAACCTTTCGGGTCTTGGACGCATCCTGAAAATCTCCCGCCGTCTCGATTTTCGGACGGGCATTTTGCGCCGAGAGATGATCGTTGAAGATGCAGAGGGGCATCAAACGAAAGTCGTCTCGCAGCGTTTGGCGAGCATGGAGAATCATCATCTCGCAGCATTACGCTATGAGATCACACCACTGAATTATGATGGAGAAATCTCTATCCGCTCGATGTTGGATGGCGATATTATCAATGACGGGGTAGCTCGCTATAGGGATTTGAACGCCAAGCATCTCGAAGCGGTGAAAGAAGAAAGCGATGGAAGTTTTAGCTCTTTGCTCGTAAAAACCAACCAATCGGATATTTTGATCGCGGAAGCAGCGCGTCTTTTCGTTACTGCGGAGGGAAATGCGCTAGAGCCAGCTTTTGAGAAAAGCCAAGTGCCAGCCAGAATAACGACCGCTTTCACGGTAGATGTTGAAAGGGGTGTTCCTTTAACGGTAGATAAATTGGTGGCGATCTATACATCCAACCAGGAGCAAGTTGACGATCCGTTCGTCGCGGCGCAGAATGCGCTATCCCAAATAAATAGTTTTGATGAGATCCGCCAAGCCAGTGAAAACGCGTGGACGAAGATTTGGGAGAAGATCGACATCCAGATCGAGGGTGACCGCGTGGCGCAAAAGCTGATCCGTTTGCATCTTTATCACACCATACTAACGGCGTCGCCGCACAACAAGGATTTGGATGCGGGCATTCCTGCGCGCGGCTTGAGCGGCGAATCGTATCGTGGACATATCTTTTGGGACGATCTCTATATTTTGCCATTTCTCAATCTGCATTTCCCCGAAACGGTGCGTTCGGCGCTGATGTATCGCTATAAGCGGCTGGGACTGGCGCAAGAATATGCGCAGGAGAACGGCTTTCAGGGCGCTATCTTCCCCTGGCAAAGCGGCAGCGATGGGCGCGAGGAAACACAGACACTGCATCTCAATCCGCTTTCGGGCGAATGGGGTGCGGATCATAGCCCGTTGCAACGTCATGTCAGTTTGGCGGTGATCTACAATATTTGGGATTATCTGCGGGTTAATGAAGATCAGGATTTTCTCGAGAATTTCGGCGCCGAGGTCTTTTTGGAAGTCTGTCGTTTTTGGGCGGGCAAAGCCAGTCTGAACGAAACAACGGAACGCTATGATATCAGCGGCGTGATGGGGCCGGATGAGTTCCATGAGAAATATGTCGAGACGCACGAAGGCGGGCTGAAAAATAATAGCTACACCAATATCCTCGTGGCGTGGTCACTGCGACGCGCATTTGATCTGCTCGCAAAAATGGGCGCATCTGCCAAAGCCGTGTTGCTTGAAAAAATAAACCTTGACGATGAAGAATTGCTGCGCTGGCAGGATATTTCGCAGCGGCTCACTATTCCGATCAGTGACGAGGGTATTCTCGAACAGTTCGAGGGCTATTTTGATCTTAAGGAACTCGATTGGGCATATTACAGGCAACAATACGGCAATATTCACCGCATGGATCGCATCCTGAAAGCTGAAGGAAAATCTCCCGACGACTATAAGGTCGCTAAACAAGCGGATGCGCTGATGGCGTTTTATGTGCTGGATGAAAAAGAGATCAAATCCCTTTTGGGTGCTCTAGGCTACGCTCCGCCCGAAGATTTTCTCCGCAAAAATTTTGATTACTATCTTAGGCGAACCTCACATGGTTCAACCCTGAGTCGGCTTGTTCATGCTTACCTGGCGCATCGCCTCGGCGAGAAACAGTTGGCTTGGCAACTCTACACCGAAGCCCTCGAAAGCGACTATGTAGATATTCAAGGCGGCACGACAAAAGAGGGTATCCATGCGGGTGTGATGACCGGCACGGTCTTCTTTGCCATGCGGGCCTTCGCCGGGCTTGATCTGAACGGTGATGTTCCGACAGTTTCACCGAATTTGCCCTCGCATTGGCGCAAGATGAAGTTTAATCTTGGCTTTAAGGGTAAGCGGCATCATTTTGTGGTTGGGGCTGATAAAGTTAGGATCAACACAAAAGGATAATCACATGCTCGGAGACGTACTACTGATCACAGAAAAACATAAAAAAGCTGCCAAGGCTATCGTCGAATATGCTCAAAAACTGCAAGGCGACAAAATCGTCATTGCTGTTGGTGGAGAATCGGGTTCCGGGAAATCGGAACTCGGTCATGAAGTGGCGCATCTGCTCAAAACGCAGGGCACGCCCGCAAAGATCATGCATATCGACAATTACTACAAAACCTCCCCGCAAGAGCGAAATCCCTGGCGCAAGGACCACGGTGCAGAGAGCATCGGCTACACCGAATACGATTGGGAAACCATCATTCGCAACCTCGCCGAATTCCGTGCCGATGCCGACAGCGTCACCATGCCCTGCATCGACCTGCTCACCGATCAAGAAGACTTGCTGCACACCAGCTTTAAGGGCTTGCGCTATATGGTCATTGAAGGGCTTTACGCCCTCCAAGCCGAAGCCGATTGCCGAGCCTTTATCGACTTGACTTATCACGAAACAAAAAAAGCACAGCTTTCACGCGGCAAAGAAAATATGGATGAATGGCGTTTGCAGGTTCTTGAGCAGGAGCATCAGGTTGTGCAATCGCTGCGCCCCAAAGCAGATTTGATCGTCACGCCAGATTTTGATGTGATCGAAAATAAAAAATGACAAAACTTTTTGCAGGCATAGAAGGCGGCGGGACGAAGTTCGTTGTTGCCGTTGGTAGGCCGGATGGAAAGATCCTCGCCGAGACGCGCATCCCGACCACTACGCCAGAAGAGACACTCTCCCGCTGCGTGGATTTTCTTCAGGCACAGGCGGATGCCCTCGGCAGCCTCGCCGCGATCGGGGTGGCCTGTTTCGGTCCGCTCGACCTTCAGCCTGCTTCCGTGAACTACGGGCATATTCTCTCAACCCCAAAAAATGGCTGGTCAAACGCCGATATTCTTGGTTCGCTGCGAAAAGCATTTGATGTACCGATCAGCATTGACACCGACGTCAATGGCGCAGCCCTCGGTGAATGGCGCTGGGGGGCGGCACAAGGCTTGGAAAACTTCATTTACCTGACCATCGGGACGGGCATAGGCGGGGGCGGGATGCTGAACGGCAACTTAATGCACGGTCTGCTGCACCCTGAGATGGGGCATATCCCCTTGCCAAAGGATGACGATGCCATTAGTGTCTGTCCCTTCCACGATGATTGTTTCGAGGGACTGGCTTCGGGTCCGGCGATCGAGATGCGTTGGGGCGTGAAAGCAGAAGAGCTTCCTGTCGGGCATCCTGCTTGGGAAGTGGAAGCAAGTTATATCGCACAGGCGTTGCGAAGCTTTATCTGCACCTTATCTCCGCAGCGGATCATCCTCGGCGGCGGCGTGATGGCACAAGCGCATCTCTTCCCGCTCATCCGTGAAAAGACGCTCGTGGAATTGAATGGTTACATCCAATCGCCCGAAATTTTAAAGCGGATCGACGAGTATATCGTCCCCGTTGCGCTAGACGGCAAGGCTGGGATTTTAGGAGCGTTTGCATTGGCAGAGCAGGCTTTGAAAAAATAAACCGCCGAGACGCCAAGAGCGCCAAGAAGTTTTAGAGAATCGCCAAGAGAACCTGGCGAGCTTAGATAAAACTTGGCCTTCTCTGCGTCTTGGCGGTTCAAAAACCGTGTAGGAGGATGCGCAAATGAAAGGCGACATCATCGTTTTGGAAGAACACCATATCGCTGCAGCGAAAGAGATCGTGCCGGAGATCGTGGGAAAGATCAGGGCAAAAGCTGCACGCTATATCATCACCGTTGCAGGTGAATCGGGTAGCGGGAAGTCGGAAACAGGCAAGGCAATTGCCGACGAGTTGGGTGCGGTGGGCATCAATGCCGTGCTGATCGGGCAGGACGATTATTTCGTGCTCCCGCCAAAATCGAATGATGCCCAACGCCGCGAAGACCCCGAATGGCTCGGCCCGCATGTGGAAGTACGCATGGACGTGCTGGAGAGCAACCTGAAGGCTGCAATTGACGGGGCAGATTCTTTTGTGAAGCCGCTGATCGACTATAACGCCAACTCGGTCGAAGACCAAATTATTGACCTGACAGGCGTGAAGGTAATCGTTGCCGAGGGAACGTACACGTCTTTGTTAAAGAACGTGGATACAAGAGTTTTTATTGCAAGAAATCGTTTAGACACACTCGAACATCGCAAAAAACGTAATCGTGGTAGCGAAGTCGGCGACCCCTTTATTGAGAATATTTTAAAGATCGAGCATAAGATCATTGCCGGGCATCGCCAGTTGGCGGATTTTGTAATTACGAAAGAGTATGCTGTAATTTCAGTGGATCACGATTTTCCCCAAATAACGTCATTGCGAACGAAGTGAAGCAATCCCCTACCTATGCACGGAGATTGCTTCGGCAGAAAAATTGCATCGCAATGACAAAATCGAAGAGCGATTTCTCTGGTAGCGTCGTCCATCGACTACCGCTTCGATACGCTCTTCTCTACGTTCAGAGCTGCTCAGCGTCCGCTCAGGAATTGTATTTTTTTCTAAAATATTAAGGAACGACCATGACCGTCAAAAACAAAGTCCAACTCATCACATACCCTGATTCACTCGGCGGCGATTTGAAGACGATGCACGAAGTGCTCGAAACGCATTTCCCGAAGGCCTTTCAAGGCGGCATCCATATCCTGCCGCCTTTCCCATCATCAGGAGATCGCGGCTTTGCGCCGCTAACTTACCTCGAGATCGAACCCTCTTTCGGTACTTGGGAAGATATTCGCCGTCTCGGCAAAAAGCACGATATTCTGCTCGACCTGATGGTAAACCACCTTTCCGCCAAGTCGGAATTCTTCAAGGATTTTCTGCAACGTGGGCATAAATCGCAATATGCTGATCTATTTTTAACTGTGGATAAGATCTGGGCAGACGGCGAAATCCCTGCCGAAGACTTTGAAAAGATCTTCCTGCGGCGTACCGAGCCGTATTCCGATTTCAGCATCGAAGAGACAGGTGAAACCAAGCGCGTCTGGACAACTTTCGGCAAAATAACACCCTCCGAACAGATCGACCTCGACGTCAACTCGCCTGCTACACGCCAGCTTTTGACCGATTTCTTCGAGAACTTCGCCAAACATGGCGTCAAGATCGTGCGCCTGGATGCCGTTGGCTATATCACCAAAAAGCCCGGGACAAGCTTCTTCTTCGTCGAGCCGGAAATCTACGAATTTCTCGACTGGATCACAGAACTCGCCAATACCCTCGGCATCGAGCTATTGCCTGAAGTCCACGCACATCATACGATCCAAAACAAACTCGCCGAGCAAGGACACTGGATATACGATTTCATCCTGCCTTATCGCGTGCTTGAAACACTATTCAATCGGGATAGCACGGCGCTCGTAGCATACCTTAAAGAGCGACCGGCGAAACAATTCACCATGCTCGATTGTCACGACGGCGTGCCGATCAAACCTGATCTGGATGATCTCTATGACGGAACAGACGCGAGAAAATTAGTGGATACCTGTCTCGAGCGTGGCTCCAATCTCAGCTTGATACACGCCCCGAAATACCGCGACCCGGACGGATTCGACGTTCATCAGATTCGCGGCACCTACTACTCAATGCTCAACGCCGATGACGATGCTTATCTCGCCGCACGCGCGATCCAATTTTTTGCGCCGGGCATCCCGCAGGTCTACTATGTCGGTTTGCTGGCGGGAGAGAACGATCTCGCCATTCTTGAGCAGGGCGGGGAAGGTCGCGATATCAACAGGCATAACTATTCTTTAAACGAGATCAAGCAGGAGGTCGGGCGCGAGGTCGTGCAGCGGCTCGTCAAGCTGATCCGGTTCAGGAACGAGTATCCCGCCTTTGATGGGGCGTTCACAGTGCTCGATTCGGCGGCTGATGAGATCAGCCTTGCATGGAAAAAAGGGGACGATATATGCACACTCAATGTGGATTTGAAGAGCATGAAATCTGAGATTGAGTATGTTGGGCATGATGGGCGTGAAATTCTTTATCTCATTTAGTCTGATTTCTACGCCCTAAAATCCATACTGCAATTATATTTACTGGGGGTAGTTGACTGACGAACCGCCCCCGGCAAGCAGGGGAGGGACGAGTTCTCCTCCCGCTTGCGGGGGGAGCCAGAGGGGGCTTATTTCATAAGGAAAGAAATTATGAACGCAATCGAAGTAAAAAACCTGAAAAAATCTTTTGGTGACCTGCAAGCCGTTGACAGTGTTAACTTCGCCGCCGCACAGGGCGAGATTCTCAGCCTACTGGGACCAAACGGTGCAGGCAAATCAACCGCGATCTCCATGTTGGCGGGGTTGCTCGTCCCCGATGGCGGCAGCGCAACGCTGATGGGGCACTCTGTCACCGCAGACCCGCAAGCGGCGAAAGCCTCGCTTGGCGTTGTGCCGCAGGATATCGCACTCTACCCCGATCTTTCAGCCCGTGAAAATCTGGTCTTTTGGGGCAAGATGTATGGCTTGCGCGGCGCAGCACTCAACCAGCGCGTGGATAAAGTCCTCGAGATCATCGGTTTGAGCGAACGCCAAAAAGACCGCATCGGCAAGTTTTCGGGTGGCATGAAACGGCGTGTCAATATCGGCGCAGCCCTGCTTCATAAGCCCGACGTGGTCATCATGGATGAGCCGACCGTTGGCATTGATCCCCAATCCCGCCGTCATATTCTCGACAACGTCAAAGCCCTCAACAAGCAGGGCATGACCGTGCTCTACACAACGCACTATATGGAAGAAGCCGCCGAACTTTCCGATCACATCGCCATCATGGATCAAGGCAAGGTCATCGCTTTTGGCACGCACGCTGAACTCATCAAGCTTGTCGGCGAGCAAACCCGCATCGACCTGACCCTCAACACTGAATCGACCGTCATCTTCGATGCTTGGCGCAACACGCAAGGCGTCTCGCGTATTGATGCAGAGAACGGCACCGTCACACTGCTCGTCGATGACAGCAACCTTGTTCTGCCGCGTCTTTTCGAAGCCGCCGCACAGGCCAATGTGCGCATCACCTCCGTCGATATTCAGGAGCCAAATCTCGAAAGCGTTTTCCTGCATCTCACCGGACGCGCCCTGAGGGACTGACATGACTATTCTCGATATCGCTCTCAAAGATCTATTACGCTCATTTCGGAGTGCCTTCGCAGTCGGGATGATGATCATTGCCCCGCTTTTTCTGGTCGGATTGATCTACCTCTCCATCGGCGGCGGAGCAGACTCAGCCTCCAGCTTGCCCGGCATTAACGTAGGCGTGGTCAACGCCGATACAATTTCCGCTAACTCCCCGCTCGAACATCCCCTCGGCGACAACATCCGCAGCATCTTCTTCGACGAAAGCGTCGCCTCGTGGATCACCGCCAACGACTACGCTGACGAAACATCTGCTCGCGCCGCTCTCGATACACAGGAAATCGGCGTTGCCGTCATTATCCCTTCAGCCTTTAGCGACAGCTTTTTCGCAGGCGATGACGCTGTCCAAATCCTCATCATCAGCGACCCGACTCTAACCTTTGCCCCGCAGATTACCGAAAATATGGTGCGTGCTGTTCTCGACGGCGCTGCAGGCGGCGGAATCGCCATCCAAGCCCTAATCGAACGTCAGGACGTTGTAGACCCCGCACAACTATCCTTCGCTCTCGAAACCTATAGCGCCTGGTTTATTAACTTTCAACGCGATCTTTTCCATAACCCCGCTGAAGCGGCTTTGGTGATGGTCGCTCCTTCGGCAGATAATGAAACAGAAGCCCCTCTACAAAAAATGCTTGGCTTAATGACCGCCGGGCAAATGGTCTTCTTCGCATTTTTCACTGGCGCTTATTCCATGATGTCGATCCTGCGCGAAAACGAAGAAGGCACACTGGCGCGCATGTTCACGATGCCCATTCAACGCACATCCATTTTGGCAGGCAAATTCCTGGCAGTCTTTCTCTCTGTTCTCGTACAGGGGATCGTTTTGGTCGTCGCCTCGCATTATGCCTTTGGCGTCAATTGGGGCGCACCGCTCCCCGTACTTTTGGCACTGCTCGGACAGGTCATCGCCGCCACGGGGTTGGGCATCTTCCTGATCTCTTTCGTCAAAACAACGCAGCAGGCTGGTCCCGTGCTAGGCGGCGGTTTGACCGCACTTGGCATGTTGGGCGGCTTATTCACGGCCAACATCGCCATGCCCGAAGCCTTCACGATGATGGCAAACTTCACCCCACAGGGCTGGGTTATCAAAACCTGGAAGCTCGTTCTGGCAGGCCAACCCCTCGCTGAACTCTGGTACCCCTTCGCTGTGATGCTGCTGGTAGGCGTACTCATGTTCGCTTTTGGTGCGCGCAATTTTGGCAAGCGTTTTGTGTAAAAAATGAAGATGTGCATTGCATCCGACAGGATGCGTTGCACATCGGGTCTGGCAGGAAAAGTTGAGTTTGAAAACCCGACTTGCAACGCACTTTTCAAGTGCAATGCAAGTCTGCCAGACCTTTGAAAAGACAGGAAAAGATAATGAGAATTCTAGATTTAGCCACCAAAGACCTTTTACAGATTTTCCGCGACAAAAAATCTTTCCTCTTTTTGGCCGCCATGCCGATCATCTTCACGCTCTTCATGGGCTTCGCCTATAACAGTGGGGAAGATGGCGCAGAGGATGATGCTCGCATCTCCGTTGCGTGGGTGGATGAAGCTGATAATCAGTTCAGTGAACTTCTTTTTGAACGGCTGGATGAAAACACCGCGCTCTCGCTCGTGGATATGGAAGAGGCTTCCGCTATGGATGCGTTGGCGCGCGGCGATATGCTCGGGGTGCTAATTATCCCTTCGGCGTTCGGCGAGCAAGCCGAGGGCACGTCCGCGCTCGGGCAGATCACGTTGGTGACCGATACCTTATCCACAGAAGGGCAATCGCTCTATCAGTTGCTGCGTGTCCCCGTATCCCAATTGGCAAGTGCTGTTGAGATTGGCACGCTCACCGCAGATGTGATTGGCGACTCCGCTGAGTTTTCGCCAGCCTTCACGTTGGCATTGGAAGAATGGGACGAGCATCAATCGCGCTCTCTGGTGCGCACGGAAAAAGCCGTTGCACAAGAGGAAGAAAGTTGGTTTGGCGATAATCCCTATAACCAGGCTTCGCCGGGAATTGTGGTGCAGTTTGCGATTATCGGGCTGATTACCTCAGCACAGATTTTGGTCGAAGAGCGCAAAAATCGCACCCTGCAACGCCTGATGAGCACCGCCATGCGGACATGGGAGATTGTAGCGGGGCACATATTGGCGATGTTCACATTGGCCTTTTTGCAGATTGCGTTACTGGTTTTGTTTGGGCAGTGGGTTCTGGACGTGAACTATCTGCATGCCCCGCTGGCGACCTTGCTTATTTCTGCTGCGCTGGGTATTTGGGTGGCGAGTATGGGCTTGTTAATCGGCGTAGTTGCCAAATCAGACGATCAGGTGATCTTGTTTTCGATGGTAGCGATGTTCTTCTTCTCGGCCCTGGGCGGGACGTGGTTTCCGCTGGATGTTAGCGCTGGTGGTTTTGCAGCCTTCGGCAGGCTGATGCCCTCTTATGCAGCGATGAATGGTTTGCAGAATATTCTCATTCGCGGGCTGGGGCTGGCATCCATTTGGCAGCCGGTTGCTATTTTGATGATATATGCCTTGGGATTTTTCATGCTGGCGCTTTGGCGTTTTAGAAAGATAGGCGTTTGATTATTAAGACACAGCATTCTAGCCAGCTATGCGCTCCCTTGTCATTTCAATCAGGTCTTATAAATGCTACAATAGCGGCAGTAAATTCAATAGGCTGCGTCAAAGGAGCAAGATGAAGAAAGAATTTGGTGTCCATTCAGAAGTCGGTAAATTGCGCAAAGTCATTGTCCATCGCCCAGGCTTGGAGATGCGGCGTCTGACCCCATCCAATTGCAAGGAATTCCTCTTCGAAGACGTGATCTGGACACGCAAGGCACGCCAGGACCATAATCTTTTTGTGGACCTAATGCGGGAAGATTATGGCGTGCAGGTGATGTATGTGCATGAAATGCTCGCGGATGTTGTTGAAGAACCGGATGGACGTGCCTATATTTTGGACAGGAAGCTAACGCCCTATGACGTGGGCGTGGGTGGCGCTGTTGAGCTGCGTGCCTGGATGGACGAGATGGATCCAACGAGCCTGGCATCCCATTTGATCGGTGGGCTTATGATGAGCGAATTGCCTGCCGACATTTGCCCGACTTCGCAGGAAGCCTATGGGGGGAATGAATTTATCTTGCCGCCACTGCCCAATCAGATGTTCACGCGTGATAGCTCCAGTTGGATTTACAACGGTGTCACAGTAAATCCGATGTTCTGGTCCCCTCGTCGTAAGGAAACCTTGCACCTGAATGCGATCTACAAATATCACCCGGAATTTAAGGGTGGCGACTTCAACATCTGGTGGGGTGACCCTGATGTGGAGTATGGCAATGCGATGATCGAGGGGGGCGATGTGATGCCTGTTGGCAACGGAGTTGTCTTGATCGGGATGGGAGAACGTACCACCTATCAGGCAGTTAGTTTATTAGCACAAGAACTCTTCAAAAGTAAAGCAGCTACACATATTTTGGCCGCCAAGATGCCGCGTGATCGTGCAAGCATGCATCTGGATACGATCTTCACCTTTTGTGATCGTGATCTGGTGACAGTCTATGAACAAGTCATCAATCGTATTCAGCCGATCAGCTATCGTCCGGGAAAAGGCGGGGAACTGGAGATTACCGTTGAGAATATAGGCTGGCTGGAAGCTGTTGAAAAGGCAATGGGATTAAAGGAATTGCGCGTTATCCCCACCGGTGGGGATGATTTTCAGCAGGCACGCGAACAATGGGATGATGGCAATAATGTCGTTGCGTTGGAGCCCGGTGTAGTCGTGGCTTATGATCGCAATGAGTGGACGAATCAGAGATTACGTCAAGCTGGTGTGACCGTACTCACTATTCCCGGATCTGAGCTGGGACGTGGGCGCGGCGGTGGTCATTGTATGACCTGCCCCGTATTGCGCGATCCGGTTTAGTATCCCCTTTTTCTTGTCCTACACTGTTCAAGAAAATCCTTATGAATATCACCAACTACCAACGCGAATTTAATGAACTTCAAGAGAATCCAGCCCTTTTTGATCCGCGCGATTTTCGGGTGCGCAAGGAGGCACTGGATTTTGCCGACATCATTACCAAGTTCCGTCCTGAAAATAATATGGCTCTGATCGATTTACAGATGCACGCCCAGGAATTAGGCCATGAATTACGCGCCTTAAATGCATCCATTGGACAGGATTTTCTTGAGCGCTTCAGGGACGAAAAACCTTCTCCACAAAAATTTCGGGAGTGGTTGCAGCCTTATACAGATTATGCACAGAAAGCTTGGGGAAATCCGCACTATGGCTACGAAAGCCTCGATTTCCTCTTGAGCGAAGTCCTGCTCCCTGAGCCGCATCCTTGGCCTGATCGGGAGACAGAATATGGCATGGTGCGCTACGAGCCAACACCAGCCAGCGTGATCCTTGAGTTAACGGAGCGTATTACACTCTCTGACGATGATATCTTTTATGATCTCGGTTCAGGGTTGGGCAAAGTGACCACGCTCGTGCATCTTCTCAGCGGCGCGCGCTGCGTAGGGGTGGAATATCAGTCAGATTTTTGCGCCTACGCCAAAGAACAAGCGCATTCTCTGAATTTGAAAGGCATAAACTATCTGAACGCCGATGCCCGCCACGCCAACTATCAAGATGCCACAGTATTCTTTCTATTCAATCCCTTTGGCGGGGCTATTTTCAACACTGTCCTGGAACACCTGCGGCTGGAAGCACAACAGCGCACACTTCGAATTTGCTCATACGGCAGCAGCTCCCAGCCTTTATCGGAGCTGCCCTGGCTTGAACGCATCCCGCCAATGAACAAAGATGAAGCTACATTGGCAATTTTCCAATCCAGCGCTTAGCGCATCGCCTTTGAGAAAAGCTCTATTAGCCCACGGGGGCACTACCTTTTCAATGATAGAATAGTCCGACCTCCCTAAAAAATCAAAAAAAGAAATGGACACATAATGAGCAAATTTCTGATATACGGGGCATACGGCTATACAGGATCGCTGATCGCCAAACTCGCTGTAAAGCGTGGACATCAACCGATTCTCGCAGGGCGCGACTCTAAAAAGCTCGCGGCACAAAGCGCAGCCTTAGGCTTGCCCTCGCTCGCCTTTGATCTTTCCGAAACCGAAAAGTTGGATTCCGCACTCCACGACGTGGACGTGGTGCTGCACTGCGCCGGTCCTTTCGGCTACACCTACAAAGCCATGACAGATGCCTGCTTGCGCACCAACACCCACTACCTCGACATTGGTGGAGGGATACCCGAACTCGAAGCCGTCGCAGCGCTAGACACGGATGCCAAAGCCGCCAACATCATGATGCTGCCCGGCGCAGGCTTCGATGTGGTTCCATCCGATTGCCTGCTTAATTACCTCAAAGAAAAAATGCCCGACGCCAATCAACTGCGTCTTTCCATTCGTGGCCTAGGTGGCGGCGTTTCGCGCGGCACAGCCCGCTCTGGCATCGAGAATATGGATCGGCAAGGCAGCATCCGCAAAGATGGAAAACTTATCCAGGTTCCACCTGTGTGGAAGGTGCGCGATGTTGATTTCGGACGCGGTCCTGTCAAAGTCACCTCGTTGGGTTGGGGCGATGTCGCTACTGCCTATCACAGCACAGGCGTCCCCAATATCGAAACCTATATGTATTTCCCACCCGCCGTACAAAAAATGATGCGTGCCAGCCGTTATTTGGGTTGGCTGCTCTATAATCGCCCCGCGAAAGAGATCATCAAAGCCCTGATCGGGCTGCTCCCTTCGGGCCCCTCTGCAGAACAAAACGCAAAGGGTTTTAGTCTGCTCATCGCCGAAGCAGAAAACGAAAAAGGGGAGCAAATTCGTGCCAAGCTGCGTACCCCTGAAGCTTATTATTTCACCGCCGAAACCAGCTTTGCCATCGTCGAGCGCATTTTAGCGGGCGATTTTAAGACTGGCTTCCAGACACCAAGCATGGCGTATGGTTCAAATTTTGTTTTGAAATTTGACGGGGTAGAACGCGAAGATTTCTAACCAGATAATAACCGTATCACCAAAGCCTCCGCAGCATTATAAATTCCTGCCGAGGCTTTTTTATATTAGAGCTTACGCATAACACCTTATTTCTAGAAGCAATGCTCTTCGTTGCGGCTTGTCTACAGTGTCCCAACGCGGAGCATTGGGAAAAGGACTGTGAAAATGCGTAAGTCCTATATATATACAAGGGTTGCAAACTAGCCAAGAGCTTGGTAGAGTATGGCTTGCTATCAAAATACATAATGTATCTATATGAAATCTCTTCTTAAAAACAGCCTGCAAACCTCCCTGCGTAGTGCCTTCTTGATCTTAAGACTCATTATTCCGCTTTATATTCTGGCAGATGTGCTCCTTTATTTTGATCTGCTCAAATACATAAGTTTCCTTTTTGAGCCCGTCACTTCTTTTCTGCACCTACCTGCCGAGGCGGCAATCTCCATTGCTGGTGGGATGCTGATCAACCTATACGCTGCGCTCGCCTTTGCTGCGCCGCTTGGTCTTAGCCCATACCAGTGGACAATTCTGGCTGTCTTTCTCGGGGTCTGTCATAGCATGATCGTCGAAACAGCCATCATGAAAAAGATCGGCATTCCCTATCTATACTCAATCACGCTGCGTCTAACGATGGCCTTTCTTACCGTCTTACCAGTGATGCTCCTGCCCGCATCTCTTTTTAGTACGAAAATTCAACAACCCGCCAACCAAGCTCAAGTATATGATAGCTTCCTCCAGATGCTGTTGGGTGCCTTGAGAAAAGCCAGCTTGCTTTCCTTCAAAGTCATTCTCCTGATCGGAGCGATCATCTTCCTCATGGATTGGCTTAAATCAACAAAATTCATGCAGGAATATACAAAGAAAGTGAATAGCTCTTTCTCCATTTTTGTGGGGCAAATTCTGGGGATTACCTACGGCGCGGGGATTTTGATCAACGAAGCTAAAAGCGGCAATTTAACACGCAAGGAAATCTTCCTGGTGACAACCTTCTTGATGATCTCCCATGCTATTCTTGAAGACGTGCTCCTTTTCGTGATCTTTGGGGCAAATTACTGGATCGTGGTCGGCGCACGCCTTTTGATGGCTTCTCTCGTCAGTTTCATCTTCCTGCGTTTAATGAAAATCTTTCCCTCTTTAAAAGTTACTACAGATGCTCTCGTCAAATCTTATTGATCTTCTGTATAATTAGCCCATGCCTTATAAACGCCCAACCCTCCGTCAACGTACCCATTACCTGTGGGATCGCTTCATGTCCTTCGGTACGCCTGCGCTCGTCAGCGGGCTATTTGTGCTTTCTGGTGTCATTATCATTATTGCAGCAACCTATATTTACTTTTACAGTGCAGATCCTCCAGAGCATACCTTCGGTAAAATTCTTTGGGATAGCCTGATGCGTACTCTCGACCCAGGCACTATGGGTGGGGACACAGGCTCAAATGACTATCTTGGGGCAATGCTCTTTGTAACAATGGGCGGTATCTTTATCGTCAGTGCCCTGATCGGTGTTCTCAGCAATGAACTCGATCAACAACTTGAACACCTGCGCAAAGGGCGCTCGATGGTGATCGAGAAGGATCATACGGTAATTTTGGGTTGGTCCCCGCAAATTCACACCATTTTATCCGAATTAATAACCGCTAACGAAAACCAGAAAAGGGCGCGGATCGTCGTTCTCGCCGAAAAAGACAAGCTCGATATGGAAGATGAGTTCAATGCCCGCGTGAAGAAAAAGCGCAGCAAAACACGCGTTATCTTTCGGAGCGGCAGCCCCGTTGATCTAACCGATCTTGAGATCGTTAATCCGCATCGGGCGCGCTCGATCATCATTCTGCCGCCCGATCATGGCGACGAAGATGCTTACGTCATCAAGGTCATTTTGGCGATCACCAATAACCCCAACCGCCACAAGAAAGCCTATCATATTGTCACTCAACTGGTCGATGAGAAAAACCTTGGCGTTCTGAAAACCATCAGCAGACGGGACAAGGTTCAGCCTATCCTGACCAGCGATATGATCGCACGCATCATGACCCAGACCTCGCGCCAGTCGGGGCTTTCTATCATCTATACCCAGCTCTTCGAATTTGAAGGGGACGAGATATACCTTGAAGATGCCAGTGCGTTAGCGGGCAAGACCTACGGCGATCTTTTGAATGCCTACGAAAAATCAGCAGTCGCGGGTTTACATCAGGCAAATGGAAATGTGGTCATGAACCCCCTAATGGGGACGCCGATCACAAGCGGCGATCAGGTTTTCGCCATCTCTAAAGATGATGACACGGTAGCAACTTCCGGGCTTCAAGCGTTTCCGATCGAAGAAAGACAGATCCAGATCAATTGCGAGGCAGTAGAACCCCCAGCCGAAAAAGCACTCATTCTGGGCTGGAATCGTTCCGCGCCGACCATCCTGTGCGAGCTAAACAACTATGTTGCCGAGGGATCAACGGCGTTGGTCGTCGCCAGTCAGGACGCCAAAAAGGACTTCAAAAAATGTGCCGCAGCAGCCGACCATCTGGATATTGATTTCCTGGTAGGTGACCCCACCAGCCGCCAACTGCTCGATGAGTTGGAAACCGAAAAATATGAGCATATTATTGTGCTGAGTTGTGGCGATCTACCCATCCAGGATGCGGACGCAAATACGCTCGTGACACTGCTGCATCTACGCGATATTGCCGAGCACTCTGAAATCCCCTACTCGATCGTCAGCGAAATGCTCGATCTGCGCAATCGCCAGCTCGCCGAAGTCGCGCAGGTGAACGACTTTATCGTCAGCGACCACCTGATCAGTTTGATGATGGCACAGCTTTCGGAGAACGAGCATCTTTACGATGTCTTCACCGACATTTTCAATGCCGATGGCTCCGAGATCTACCTGAAACCGATCAGTGATTATGTGACAATCGACCAGCCGGTTAATTTCTATACGCTGGTCGAAGCCGCGCGGCGCTGCAACCAAACCGCCATTGGCTATCGTCTCTCAGCCAACGCCAACAATGCCGAAGAAAATTACGGCGTGCATATTAATCCGCACAAGGCGGAGACTGTTCATTTCAAAAATGGGGATAAGCTGATCGTACTTTCGGAGATTTAGTTCGAGACGAGACTACAAAAGTCTTTAAGACTTTTGTAGTTTATTTATTTAACTGATCTTACGCAAAAAAGATATTTGTGCTTGGATCAGCCCCCTCTATCCTTCGGACATCTCCCCCAAATTCCAAAAGCGTGGAATTTAGGGGAGAAAATGAAAATTTCTATTAAAATGCCAGGTTTTTAGTCCGTTCCCCCTAAGCCCCAGCCGCTGTGCTGAGCTTGTCGAAGCAGAAGCGAGGGACAGGGGGATGAAACGTTTGAGTTTACAATGTCGCTGCGTAACACCAGTTATTTAACGAAGATCGCTACAGAATCGATCTGTGCCGTTTGGGGAGCGACATCGAAAGGCGTGACCGATTCCAGGCGATAGCCACCGCTGATAAGGCGTGCCGCATCCCGAGCGAGGGTGGACGGATCGCGCGAGACGTAGGTTAGCGTGCCAGAACCGAGGGACAGAATCCTGTCGAGGGTATGGCGACCAAGCCCCCCCGCGGGCGGATCGACGAGGAGGATATCGGGGGTGAAGTCGAAGTTGGGGAGCACATCCATAGCTTGGGCTTGGTAGAGTTCCACATTCTCATATTCATCCAGATTGATACTGAAATCATCACAAGCGACGGGGGATTCCTCCACGCAAATAAGCCGTTCCACTTTGGGTGCAAAAAACGCACTGAATGAGCCGATGCCGCTATGCAATTCGAGCAGCGTGGATTTGGGATTTAATGGCAGGTTTTCGAGGAGATGGGTGATGATCTTCTCCGCAACGGCGGTGTTGGGATGCGAGAAAGATGTCGCCGAAACACGGAAGGGACGCCCGTGCAGCGTGGTGACAATATGGTCGTCGCCGCCCATGACGATGGTTTCGCCGTCGTTCACGTGAACGACGGAAAGCTCGTCTTCGAGGGTCATCTCCGGGGTTTCGGGGTTGTCGGAATAAAAGATGAACATTAGATTATCGGCGACATCTTGACGAAGGGAGATTTGCTCGAAGATGTCATTTGCGCCAAATTCGAGATCTGCCCAGAATTCGTTAATGGCGGGCGCGGGGATGTGGCATTCTTCGAGATAAAGCAGATTCGGGCTGGTGTTCCCTGCGATCTTCCGCTCGGTGACGAGGAAGTCCATCTGGTTGCGGTAGTTCCATATCTCTGGAGCAGAGATGATTTTTTTAACCGGCGGATTCTCTATCTTGCCAATGCGCGTGAGTTGGTCACGCAGAATCTCTTCTTTGGCACGTAGTTGGGCTTCGTAGGGGAGGTGGTGATAATGGCAACCCGGGCAGCCACCAAAATGTGGGCATTTCGGTGCGATGCGCTCTGGCGAGGCTTCGAGAACTTCGAGCAGTTGTGCACGCGCAAAGCCACGCTTTTGGAAGACCAAACGTATGCGCACGCGCTCCCCGGGCAAGGCGTAGGGAACAAAGACAGCCCGCCCGTCGGGTTCAGGCAAGCGCCCCATTGTTTCGCCGCCATAGATAAATTTATCGAGGGTGATTTCGTAGGTTTCTTCGGTCATAGGAAGGACTTTCTTTTGATTAGATCGAGGCGCAAATGCTTATTGCTGTCTCTAAGCGGTCTGTGGAAAATTGATCAACATTATAAAAAATAGCTTTCTCTATTTCAACTTTCTCATTTAAGTTAGCACCATGCACGCTGAAATTTTTCTGATGCAGGGCATCAACGAAATCTTTTTCCAGTAACTCCATTGGCAAATGTGCAACTTGGGCATCCAATAAAACCATCCAATCGAGAATATGTTGTTGCCCTAGCACTTTTGTCTTCCAAGTTGGATAAAGATCAAAAAAAACTCCGGTTCTAATATATGGGGCTATCTTTTTAGCATGAACTAAGAGAGGAATATGTGGTGACGTTAGCTCAACATCACTCTCTACACCTGCCTGTTGTATTTCCTCAATGGCACTTTTTAGAAAGGAAAGCGTTGGGCAACGAAGTTCGATCTCAAAGAGTGTCTTTCCTTTCCCAAGAATAAGAATATCTTTTAAAGTTGGGATTCGTTCTGTCGAAAAAGAATCATCAAATTTTGAGCCAATGTCTAACTTTTGCAGTTCAGCATAAGAATAGTTCCCAATAAACCCTGCACCATCTTCTGTTCTGCCTAAAAAATAATCGTGATGAACGATGATCTGTTTGTCTTTGGAAAAATGGATGTCAAATTCAATTGCATCTGCACCTGCTTCAATTGCTGCTTTAAATGCTGCAATTGAATTTTCTGGGGCAAGTTGTGTTGCTCCACGATGCGCAATGATTAAAGGATTAGGCATTTTTATCAAAAAAGGGCGACCAGCCGGTCGCCCCCTACAGGGTTATTTATTCTTCAACTCCCAGAGCTTGGATAAAACTTCTTCCAAGCGTTCTGCGAGCAAACTGGGGGTGTCGGTCGTTACGTCATCTTCGTTTTCAAAGACTGCGTAAGGGATATCCATTCCGCGCACGGTGACGAACTCAAGATTCGATTTGCTGAACGCCGCCCAATCATCTTCCTTGTAGAGGCGCTCGAGCTTATCATCTGGTAAGCCGTGCTCAAGGATACTATCGGGGCGGTCAGGGTTAAAGCGACGACGGTTTTTGCGCAGTGATTCTTCAAAAGGGACATTGACATATATAATTGCGGCGCGTTTCAAAATATCTTCACCCAAATGCTGGAGAGCTTCTGTATAGCCGCCATGCTCGCTGCCGCGCGAAAATTCGATGATAAGAGTCTTTTCATCATGATAATTCTCTTCTCGCAGACGTTTGGGATATTCGATGTTGAAACGCTCGATCAACAAATGCCAGAGATACTCATATTTAAAATAGCCCTCTGAATCTGTATGCAAACGTGGCTGCCCCATCACCTTTTCGAGGATATGGTCCTCTTCAAACCACGTCCAGAGCATGGGAAAATCATCCAGAAAATCGAGTTTCCCAATGTGAAAATCTTCGTGGCGCGCCTCATCGGTGCTACGTTTGAGATAGTCGATGATCTCGCTTTTACCCGATGCCGGACGTCCGATCAGAATGATGATGTCAAAAAAGTTTTTGGTCATAGCGTTTTTAGAGAATATGTGTCCCTCCCCCGCGAGCGTGGGAGGCTAGGTGGGGGCTTTTTCTTCGCCCCCCTCTAACTCCCCCCGATACGGGAGGAGAAACTCATACTAAAGAACAAAAGAGAGCGCGATCAAGATCGCCAGGAACATCCCGGCCAAAAGACCGATGCGTTTCAGATCGCTTTTAATCTCAGTGTAATCCGGGTTGAATTCACGTTCGCTGCGCGATTCGCGTGCTACTTTGGCTGGTTTTCTGCTATTACTGGATCGTCTATTTTTCTTAACCATTTCTAACTCCTACTAATTTTTTAGATTTGCAAAAACAACAATTCGTTGAGTATCCTTCAAATAAGGATAACAAGAAATCAAGGTTGTGGTCGGGTTGCTGGTTGGCGCCATTACTTCAACCTGAGTTGGCTCAACAACCTGCGTCCCACTAACAATATAAGCATACTGGCGTTGCTGCGTGAAGATCAGAATCTCATCGCCAGGCTGCAATTGGTCGAGATAACGAAAAATCTCGCCATATACATCATTATGCGCCGAAAGCACCAAATTGCCAACATCACCAGGATGCGGCGAACCAATATGCTGCCCAACACCCTTCTTCAACTGCTCCCAGCCATCGCCTTGCACGATCGGGGCATCCACATTAAGTGCAGGAATTTGAATGCGGATAGCTTGCTCCGGGCTGGATGGCGGGATGGGCAGATCCTTAATGGATTGCACCATCGGGCGCAGGTGATCGGGGATCTCCGCTTCGTTGGGACGCGTGTTTCCGGCTGTATCCGGAGGGGTGTGCCCCGAGGGAAGTACCACTGCCATCACAAGCGGGGTGGGTGTCATGGTCGGTTGTTCAAGTGCGGCGGCGAACTCGGCGTTGAGATCACGCAAAATGCCAAATCCGCTTAAGATGATGCCGATCAGCCCGAGAACGGCAATAATTTCGACGCCGAGCAGGAAACGCTCCGCTACTGTTTTCTTGGCAGATCTCTCTTTAACGGGAGCAAGTTCCTCATCCTCGAGCGTTTCGATGACGGGGTTGATCTCCAACTCGGCGGGTTGATTCGACGCAAGTTGAATAACCCGTCCCGTGCGGCGGTAATGATCCAGTCGCTCCTGACGCACATTGCGACGCTTTTCCATAAGGAGGCGGCGCAATTCGCCAATGCTAAGGTCTTCGGGGGATTTGGATTTTCGTCTCATGATCTCGGCTTGGGATTATACCGCTTTTTTCCCTCACCCCCAGCCCCTCTCCCGCAAGCGGGAGAGGGGAGTCTGAGTGTAGCGAAGACGGGGTGAGGGCTACTCCGCACAATCTCCATAATCAAATTCTTCAATATTCCAAAGCGACTTGGTTGTGGTGGGGTCGAGTTCAAAACCGCAGATATCGGCGCGAGCAGCGGCAATGTGCAGATAGGGATATAGCGGAATAGAAGGGAGTTCTCTGGCATAGATAGAAAGGCTTTGCTGATAATTCTGGGTATAACCCGTCTCTTCGGGCAGGCTGTGGATAGCACGCTGACATACGGCGTCATAATCGACGTTGCTATAGCCGCTCATATTTGCGCCAATCCAATTATTTTCGGCAGTGGGGATGGCAGCTGTATTGAACCAGTCGCAGCGCGGGGCGATGCTTTCGCTACCCAGCGTGAATTGGGCGAGATCGAAATTTCGCCCAAGGAGAACACCATCAGGCGCGGGGGCGTAGAATTCATCAGGGGAGAGATAATGCAAATTAATGCCAACGCCACAACGCGCAAGAGAGTTTGCAAGAATTTCGCTGGATTGGCGACGTTGAATGGAGGTGGTGGTGACATAATCTAATTCGAGGGCTGTGCCTGCCGGAACGCTCTCCACATTGTGCGCAGTGCGCGGCGTGGATGCGTCGTTGTCGAAGTCTTTCCAGCCGATATCATCAAGCAGGGCTGCACCTTCGGTGATGTCGAAAGAGTAAAGCTCCAGCACTGGTGTATAAAGCGGGTGCTCGTTGGGGATATAGCTATCAGGCACAGTCACCAGTCCATGCAAGACGGTATCGACAACCCTCTGGCGGTCGAGGCAGAGAGCGAGGGCTTGGCGCGTGCGCGGATCGCTCAGGATTTCAGGGCGGTCGTTGCCCGAAATAATGCCATCATCGTGATCAGCGGGGGTGATGCCGAGGTAGAGGCTTTCGATAGAGATTTTTTCTGTGGAGAAGAATTTGATCTGTCCGGAAGCATCCAAGTCTTGCAAAAGGGCGACCTGCCCATCGAGGGGGATGCTGGGATCAAGGAGATCACATTCGCCATCAAGCAGGGCGGCGATAGCGGTATTCGGGTCTGGTACAAATCGGATGTTGATCACATCCAGATAGGGCAGCCCTTCATCTGCGCGATGATAGAGCGGGTTTTTGACAAGGCGCATACTTTCTGCCGGAAACCATTCATCCACAACGAAGGCGCCCCAGCCAAGCGGAAAACGCGCGGCAACATCGGCATCGACTAATTCGGAGGCAGCGAACTCGCCCCAAAGATGATAGGGCATGGGCTGCCAGAAATTGGTCATATAGGTATTGTCACGGAAGCCGGGTAGTCCGCGCCAAGTGACGCTAAGCGGATCGGCGGCTTCGTATGATTCTGTGCGCTCGAGGAGAAAGGTTTGGGTAGGGTCGTTGCTGGCAATGGCGAGATCAAAAGCATAAACAGAATCATCAGAGGTCATGGGCGTGCCATCTGCCCAGCGCAAGCCGCTGATGAAGCTGAAGTTTACGACCATCTGCTCCATTTGAATGGTCATATCCTTTTTGTAGGTCAGGACACAGTCACTTTCGTGACAGCCACTCGGATAGATGCGGACACCCTGAATCAGTTCAACAAGGTCCCCTTCGGCATCCACGACCCAATCCCCTTCGGCAACGGGGACAGAGACAAGGCTGGCATCGCCATGGTCTAATGAAGGGAGCTTTTGCAGAACAGTCGGTTCGTAACCATAGTTCAGGCTGTCGAGGGGCGCATCGTAGATCGCAGCGAGGACGCTTTTCGCAGCGGGGTTGGGTGTATCATAAGGGTAGAGAGTATTCGGCTCATGCCCGAGGCAGAGAGTTAACTCACGCAATATTTCGGGAGCAGATGTTGCCGAAGGAACGGAAGCAAGTTCCGGCTGTGGGGGCGAGGCGGTGACTGTCGCCCCTGCTTGTCTTTCAGCTATACAGGCTGAGAGCAGAAATCCAAGAGAAAGAGTCAAAATTGTTGTCAATTTAAAGAAGCGAAACATAAGCCCTCCTATAAACGGGGTCTCATGATTGTAATCTGTTTTCTTTGGCATTCGTAGGGGCGTGGTGGTAGAATCAAAACGATTTTCTCGTACTTGGAGGTTCAGAGATGGAAGAACAAACTGATCTATTTAGAGTAAAAAAAGGGTTGGCACAAATGTTGAAGGGTGGCGTCATCATGGATGTGGTGACACCGGAGCAGGCAAAAATTGCTGAAGATGCAGGCGCATGTGCTGTAATGGCGCTCGAACGCGTTCCTGCTGATATTCGCGCAGATGGCGGCGTTGCTCGCATGAGCGATCCCGACATGATTATGGGCATTATTGATGCGGTCAGTATCCCCGTGATGGCAAAGGCGCGCATTGGTCATTTTGTCGAGGCGCAAATCCTTGAATCGCTGGGCGTTGATTATATTGACGAGTCAGAGGTACTGACGCCCGCCGATAATGATTTCCACATCTACAAACATGATTTCAAAGTACCTTTCGTTTGTGGTTGCCGCAATCTTGGTGAAGCCATGCTAA
>Ga0209249_1000880_pt1 | contig 32857 bp, 26 predicted proteins | sample SaaInlV_200m_DNA_4_FD_184653 | JGI IMG/M metagenome (GOLD analysis project Ga0209249, IMG submission 184653) | Marine microbial communities from expanding oxygen minimum zones in the Saanich Inlet - SI037_S3LV_200m_DNA (SPAdes) (version 2) | ecosystem: Environmental > Aquatic > Marine >...
TTTCACCCCTAGAACCCCGAGGATTTTTTGTCTTTTGGGAGATTGGGGGTCTGGGGGAAAATCCCCCAGCCAGATTGTTTTCTTTCTCCGTGTCCTCTGTGTTCTCTGTGGTAGAATGTCCTACTCCGAACTTTTTAGGACGCTTCACCTTCGCAAACTCTATCATCTGTTACCCCACTTTGAACCATGCCTAAAAAAGAAATATATAAAAACGAGGGAATATTGCGTTGCGACTATAACTATATTAATATCAAGGCACTGGGGAAAATGGTGTAAAGATTTGAAGCTTGGGAATGCAGTTACGCAGGCCTGACACCCATCAGTAGTTCTATGATAGTTTTTTGGAATTCTTCAAGAGAGCCTTCCCATCCTTTGACTTGAATATATCCTTGACCCATCGCGTCCTTTAAATCTACGTCGAGTTTTTCTGAAATTAATCTTACAACAAGAACCCCAGAACCAATATTATCCCTTTCTAAAACCTTGTAATGGGGTCAGGCCTGACATTCGGACATTTGAGGTTCACCAATCACCATTCACAGTTAAAAAAAAAGAGCTGCTAAGCAGCTCTTTTTTATTGAATGGGGCAACCTGGACTTGAACCAGGGACCAACGGGTTATGAGTCCGTTGCTCTAACCAACTGAGCTATTGCCCCGTAGTGGGAACATTTTTTCGAGGGCCTCTTTAGAGGTTTCTGTATAATGTTGAGGTAATGATATAAGAAGCTGACAAAAAACGCAAATAGATTTCGTATTTTTGGATGTTATGTTTTAGTTCCTTTTCATTGTCATCGTTCTAGCCCGTGATTTGGTAGCAATCAAGGCTTTGCTACAGTCCTGTAGATAGTAACGAAAATCTTTTGTCCCGTCGAGGAGAGGATTTTTGCGGATTAGCAAAAATCGCCGATGGCGGGACTCGCTTGCGAATTGCACCAGTCATAAAGCGCAGGTATTTTTGGCGTAAGCCGAAAATGAGCCCGCTTTAGCGGGTTAGGCGCTTTTTTAGCTGGTGCAATTCTTAGTAACGAAGCGACGGATGATGAGAGTGTGGCGACACGGCAAACAGGTGTCCAGAGGAAACTTCGTTTCCTTTGGCGGGAGAGGTTTGGAGAGGGCAGGGTCCCTTTCCAAAATGAAAGTGAAGAAATCTTTTGCTAATAAAAGCTTTTGTTAGCTATAAGGAGAGCCTTAGATTAATAGATAATAACAAGGTGTTATGCTGATGAAGAAGAATATTGTAGTGTTACTATTTTGTGCTGTGATGGTATGTGTTGGTGGGAGTATTTTTGGTGCTGACGACGTTAAGGCGGAGGCGTCGCAACGTGGAGAGTGGCTACCTAGTGGTTCAGAGCTTTTCAAGCCACCTATTGCCGACCCACGTATAGTATCGTATTCTGCGGGGTATCGTGTCAGCGACAGTGTTATTAGCCATTATGTTGCAGCGGTATCGTTTGGCGAGCCTATCCCTTTATATCGTTTTAATGAAGTATCGATAGGGGAGTTTGCAGGGGCGTTGCAGATCGACCTCGAGCCGGGGATATGGTCTGTCTTTGACACCAACAGAAGATCTTTACCTTTGATAAACACTGATTTTTCCATAGGGGTCGTTGCCACTTATGCTTTCGATATGTGGTCATTCCGCGCAAGGCTTTCTCATGTGTCTACTCATCTTGGCGACGAATACGTCATTAATGAAAGCATCACCGACACTCAGAGGCTTAACGTCAGCAATGAGACCTTTGACGTCATGGCGTCATATAAAGTCTCTGACGACCTTCGTTTCTTTGCTGGGCTGGGGTATATTCTTAATAGCAACAAAGAATTTACCATACAGCCGCTTTTCATAGAATATGGTGGAGAGGCGTATTTCTGCGAATACACCGACGCCAAGCGTAAGCTCGTCCACAAGCCTTTCTTTGCGTTGTATATCAAGAACAAAGAAGACGTACGCTTTAGCCCTGATATCAACTACTGTGTTGGTGTTGAGACAGACAAGACCGACAGTACCGGCAAGAGACTACGTGTCATGGCGGAATACCACGATGGCTATTCCCAAGAAGGGCAGTTTATGCGTGACAAGACGCAGTACTTCACCCTGAAATTCTCATTTGGTTACTAATTAATTAGTTCGGAATTCGGAGTAGAAATAGGATTTTTCACCACAGAGAACACAGAGAACACAGAGAGGGAAAAGAACATGGCTGGGGGATTTCCCCCAGACCCCCTTTTTCATTGAACATTGAACATTGAACATTGAATAAGCCCGGACACGGCAGTGCCCCCTCTCGACGTTGTCGTAAGAGTGAGGTTGTATCTTTACGCGCGCTATAGGAAAAACAAAGAAAAGAAGTGCAGTTAACGACAATGACGATAGCTGTGCGTCTGCTGCGCGCTCTGCGCAGTGGCGCTCTCTGTGTAGCTCTGTGGTTCTCCGTGGCTCCGTGGTAAAATCCTGCTCCTGGTCCTGCTCTTCTACGCTATCCGCTACCTGAAGGCTCCGTGGTAAAAAATCCTATTCTGAAATTTCGAGCTATTGTTCAACGATGACGAAGCCATCGTTGTATGTTGGTCCATCTTTCCCTATAGGCAGTGTGCCTTCGAAGAATTGCCGGTATATTTCGAGGCCTTGTTCGGCGGTTTGTATGCAGTAGAAGCAGTTGCTCGTCCATTCTGATCCGGCGATAGTGCCGGAATCGAGGTTGCATTGGAAGCGTGATGTTATCTTTTTCTCCCAGTATTCTGGAGTGCCGAAGAGTAATATCGGCGAGGCGTCATTACTTCCGACTTTACGGTTTACCGCTTCTAATGTGAACTCGAAGTCTGTCCCTATTCCTCCCATGAGGAAGATTGGCAGGTCGAGGTTGAATTCCGCCTGTCTTTCGACGACTTTGTCTATGCGGTATGTCATCTTGGCGTCGACATAAGGGTTTTGATGCTGTTCGTTGACGACGGTATTTTCATCGACCCTGAAGTCTACGATATTAGCACAAGAAAGGATATCGAGGTCTTTGGCGACATGGTTTCCTATCTCCATAGCGCCGGGGCCGCCGCCGGTGACGAGGGCGAGGGGTGTACCTTCGGCGAGTAGGGGGTGGTTGACGTCGGCGCGCATATCAAGGACGCCTTTTAGCAGGGTACGAAGCTCTTCTTCGAAGGTTCCTGATAGGAGGTTCGAGCCGTATATACCGAAAACCGTAGAGCGCAAGAATTTCGACTCCTCTTCTATAGGAACAAACATCCCAGAGTCTTTATTATCTTTCTTGAGGTATTGCAAGATCTTCCCAGACCTCTCGTCAACCCAATAGACTGGGATGGCGAAATTCGCAAGGTCTATAAGGAAGGCACGATCTTCATGGGAGAAGTATTCTCCATGAGAACGTGAAGGATACCGAAAATACAGGCCTTTTAGGCAACGCTGGACTTCTGGGCTCAGAAGCATACGTTTCATCAGCGGCGAAGGAAAATGCCGCGAAAGAAGTATCCCTTGGCTTGTTATAAGTCCGTTGCAGATAGCTCGCAAGAAGTGTGACGACGGCAGTGTTTCGACATATTTATCGATCATAAGAGCCTGACGATGGCTTTGGGCGATGCCGGGGAATTCAAAATGTGCTCCTTCGCTGGTTATCCAGTCGTCTTCGGTAAGGTCAAGGAGCTGCTTCCCTTTGACGACGAAGACAGAAGCAAGGAGGTTGTCGGGCTTCGGCGCCGTATCGAAAGCTTTGAAGATGACTTCTGGGTCTTCGATAAACGTTTGTAGTTGGTCTCTGTCGGAAAAGAAAACATGCTCGCGATGAGGCTCTAAAGTATAAAACTCAATGGGGATGTCTGTTATCTCATGAGAGCTTTCGCCGTATAGCTCATATACGTCGCCAGATGCCTTGGTGTCGGGCTGTAATATCGAAGCAGTGGTGTGTTTGTATCCAGGAGCAAGAAGAGAGTTGACAACACGTCCGAAGACGGTGCGGATATGTAAAGGCTCAGTCTTGACAAGAAGAGCCTCTCCAGAAGAAACGGTGCGGGAAAGGCCGTCTTCACGTTGTTGCTGTAGCTGTAAAAACGAACGTACCGAAAGAGGGGTATGAAGAGCCTTCTCAAGGCAAGGAAGAAGACCATGAACGTCGTCGCTGTAGACGAGCCTTCCAGGCTTCAAGCTAAGATATGCGACGGTATAGCCGTCGACCTTCTCAAGAGACATCTCCTCGCTGCCGTCCATGCCGCCAAGAGATAATAGCGGACGACCCTTCCTGTCAGAACGACCGAACATACGAAGAAGATAGTCGGGATCACGAACACGACGGCGATCGTCAGCAGCAAAAAGCCTGCCGATAGAAGCTCCGATGCTTAACAAGCTAAGCATCTTCTTGCCGATGTCATTGAGGGCGATGAGCTTCACAGAAACAACAGCAGAACGCGCCTTCTTGTCTAATATAATAGAAGTGTCGACACTGTTAATGCCAAGCTGCGCCAACGTGCTCTTTAAATTAAAGTGAAGATGCTCGTTGTCAAGATCAAGACCAATGAAAGCAGGGGAGATGTTCGTAATTAAAACCTCTGCAACAGAAGAAACGTCGTCTAAAATATTGTAAGAAGTTATGGCACCGTCAGGAGTGACGAGATCATAATGGTCGGAATAAAGATAGCTGGACATGCTCGATCTCCTTATATGTAATTGTAGATGCCTCTTTGCATAATGGATAAAAATACCCCATCGCAAGACATTTTTAAAAGGAAAAAATGGTGACGCCGATATCGAAAAAAACAGGGCTGCGCCTTTTGTCCCCCTGTTTTGTTGGGAGACTTCGCTTCAGGGGGGAGTTTAGTGTGGGTAAGGTGTTGGTAATGTGTAGATATGTTAGAAAAAAGAGGAGAAATATTATTATAACGGAGCGTGTTAGCGATGTGTTTTCAGTCGCCGCTATGACTTGTAATAGGTTGATATTTATCATGTTATAGCACAAAGAGCGTGAGATATTGTTTGGCGTTAAATATGTATATAGCGGAAGCAAATTTTTGTTGATATTGTTGACTAACAGTATGAACATGTTATATGAAAACCCTTGAAAAAACGGTTAAAAAGGCTCTTTCCACAGCCATTGTACACCATTTGTGTTGCTTGTTATGGTGTGTTTTCGATGAAAACAGGCGATTTCCTGTGGGAAATCTGTTGGTATGTAGGCGTTATCGACACTGATTTTGTTGTACATACGAGCATGTTATCTATTATTTATCCTGTGCTGCCACGTCGTAAAATCCCCGTAATGTCTTATATATCACTATGTTGCGATGATTATCACCACGTTTCCATGCTTCTTTATATTCTTGCTTGTTGTTGTCGTGAATTTGGTGAAAATAATGTTCATATATGTTCGTTATCTTGAAAATTAGGGGGTTATGAACTGATATTACGCACTGACCTTACGCGACAGCCGTTATTATGAAGGAATTTCGGAATAGGATTTTTCACCACAGAGGCTTTTTCAGTGATCAGTGACCAGTGATCAGTGATCAGTTATTCTATCCGCTAAACGCTATAACTATACGCTATAAAATCCCCAGACCCCCGTTTTCATTGAACATTGATCATTGAACATTGAGCAATGAATAAACCCGGACACGGCAGTGCCCCCTCTCGACGTTGTCGTAATAGTAAGGCTGTATCTTTACGTTTGCTATAGTAAAAACAAAAAAAAGAAGTACAATCCTCGACAATGGCGACAGCTGTGCGTCCGCTGCGCGCGCTCTGCGCAGTGGGCGCTCTCTGTGTGCTCTGTGTCTCTGTGGTGAAAAAATTGGGGTTTGTTATTTTTTATTGCAGGGGCGGCAGGCCGCCCTGAGGAGCTCCGTGGTAGAAAATGAGGCTAGATATTCAGAGCTTTATTAAACAGTGAATTGTAAATTGTGACCTGTTGTCACCGCGTAACGTCAGTTATGAATATCCTTGAGGAATAATGGTTCAAAAAGCCACAATATAGAGTTAATGACGTTAAGGAGTTGTATTATGAAGGATATTGTTTTACGTAGTGTTGGCATTCATGATGGAAAGTTTCATGCCGATGAAGTTACGGCTTGTGCCTTTCTTATTATGTGCGGTTGTATTGATCGTGACAAGATTGTTCGCACGAGGAGCTATTCCGAGCTTTCTCGTTGTGAGTATCGTTGTGATGTTGGCGGTGAGTATGACCCTGCCAGCAAGAATTTCGACCATCATCAGGCGAGTTATCGTGGTGCTATGAGCAGTGCTGGCATGATATTGTTATATCTTAAAGACGAGGGTTTGCTTACCCCTGAAGAGTATGATCTTTTCAACGATGCTTTTGTTCGTGGTGTCGATGCTCATGACAATGGCATCATCACCCAGGAAGATGGTACTATGACATTATCGCATGTTGTTTCGGGGTATAATACTATTGATGGAGGAGCTTCCTCAGAGACCAAAGACGCGAAATTTTATGAAGCTCTTGATTTTGTTTATGGGGTCATCGAGCGTCTTCGTGAGGGCTACGAGTATGCGAAGTCGTGTCATAGCGTCGTTGCTGAGCAGATGGCATTATCGGAACGTTTTCTTATATTCGACGCTGCAGTGCCGTGGCAGGAGCCTTTTTTCGAGCTCGGCGGCAAGGAGCATCCTGCTCTTTTTGTTGTAATGCCTTGTGATGGCAAGTGGAAGCTTCGCGGTATACCGCCGTCGTATAATGATATGGAAGTTAGAGTGCCATTTCCTGAGTCGTGGGCAGGGCTTTTAGGCGACGAGCTTCGTGAGGTGTCGGGGATACCGGGAGCGGTGTTCTGCCATAAGGGAAAGTTCATTGCTATCTTCAAGACTAAAGAGGCAGCGCTTGCCGCTCTAGACTATGTCCTTAACAAGGAGTGCTTATGACGACGATATTTAGTAAGATCCTTGACGGCGAAATCCCTTGCGACAAGGTTTTTGAGAACGAACGCATCCTTGCTTTTAACGATATAAACCCTGTTGCTCCTGTGCATATCCTAATTATCCCCAAGAGGAGAGGCATTGAGAGCCTTAAGGGCCTTAATGATGGCGATACTGCTCTTGTTGGCGAGATGGTTATGGTGGCGAAGTCCCTCGCCGAGGAGTATGGCGTTGCCGAAGGGTATCGTCTTCTTACAAACGTCGGTAATCATGCTGGGCAGGCGGTCTATCATCTTCATTTTCATCTAATAGGAGGGCGTCCTCTTGGCCCGATGGCATAGGTTTTTCCTTGCTTCATTTGTTGTGGTATCGACGCTATGCGGTAGCGATGCCCAAGAAGATATTGAGAAGGTCCGGGCGCATATCGTCATCGGCGACGTTCCTGCTGCGATACGTGAAGCCCGCGAGGGTGTTAAGAGGTTCCCTGACGACGAAGACACCTATGCTGCTTTTGTCGGCGCTCTTGCCTTAGAGGCTTCTGACAAAGAGATCGTCGCTGCATGGAAGGATTATTCTACGATATTCCCTGAAGGCGTGTTACGCGACGCCGTCCTAGAAGATATGGCGTGGGGGATAGTACGCAATGGTTCCAATGCATCTTCTGTGGTGGCGCGGCTGTCGTCTATGGTTGGTGCTGTTTCTTCCAACGACATACGCGCTGTAAATATCCTAATAAAGAATATGCGTGGAGCGAACTCGTTTCTCCGTGGTGTTGCTGTCAAGCTGGCGCCTTACCTTCGCGATAGTGCTCTCAAAGAAGAGCTTCTATCGCTTCTTGACAACGAACGCGACTGGTATGTACGTCTTGCTGTAATAGAATCTTTAGGGGAGATGCATGTCGCTGAGATCACAGAAAAACTCGAGTCTTTGCTCGACGATGAGCGTACTATGGCGGAAATCAAGATACAGTCGATAGAAGCCCTTGGAGTCCTTGTCGAAGACAATGCCGTCGAAGAGATACGCTCTCTGGCACAAAGCGACCGTGCCATCTTGAGGACGATAGCATGCCGTGCTGCTTTTTCTCTAGGCCTCGGCGACGCCGTTAAAGATGACGTCTACGACCTCCTCGACGATAATAACGCAGAAGTACGCGCTGCGGCGCTGTATGTTGTAGGGTGCTCGGATTATGAAGATATAGAACAACGTATCGAAGAAAGACTCGACGATAACGACTATCATGTTGCCATCACAGCAGCATGGGCTCTTGTACGTAATGGTATAGCTACTGCAGAAGAACTTTTCCCGCGATGGCTTTCTCATGAAAACAGCGATGTCAGGCGTTTCGCTGCAGCAGTGTTGGCGACGACAGGAAAATACGGCGTTGCTCTTGCCTATGACGTCGCTGTTAACAGCGAAGATATATACGTCCGTGCCAATAGCGCTTATGCCTTGATAGGCCAGCGTGAGCATGTCGATGTCGCTTGCGAAGCACTATACGTCCTTCTTGATGAAGAGTATGATAAAATTATGTGGGAAGGATATGGGATCTTCAAGACCTTGATGCCTAGCGATGTCGCCTATGACGAACGTATCCCTAACTACCCAGAAGTCGTCAACCAGATGACACGCCTCGATGTCCTAAAAAGCATCGCGATGTTCGACGGCGATAAAGCACAAACCATCGTCCAGAGATACCTTAAAGAACATTTCTGGGGGATAACGGGGTTCGCAGCGTTAACGCTGCTAGAAGAAGGCAATGACGAAGCTATCGATGCCGTACGCCTTGCTCTCAACGACGATGACGAAGCGATACGCGCACAGGCGGCGCTAGTAATGGCGTTGTGGGGCAAAGACCCTTCGGTAATATCAGTCCTTCACGAAGCATATCATGATGCTGATAGAGAGCTAAAGATTATTATACTAGAAGCTCTAGGATCTTTGGGCGATAAACAGTCGGTGCCTTTCCTTGTAGAAGCTCTCGACACACCATTCCAGTCGATGCGTATCGTCGCAGCATCGGCATTAATACAATGCGGAAACCATTAATCAATTATCAATGATCAATTATCAATTATCAATAAAGAGTTTATTATTATGACAGAAAAAAAAGGTTCTATATATTTTGTTAGCCTAGGATGCCCGAGAAACCTCGTAGATACAGAGGTTATGCTTGGCATCGTTATGGCCGAAGGCTATGACATCGCCACTACTATCGACGGCGCCGACTATATCGTTGTAAACACGTGTGGTTTCCTCGAAGAGGCTCGTCAGGAGGCAATATCTACGATACAGGAGATGTGCGACGAAAAGAAGGCTACGGCGAAGGTCGTCGTTACGGGGTGTATGGTACAGAACCATGGGGATACCATCAGAGAAGAATGCCCTGACGTCCATTATCTCGTAGGCTCCGGCGACACCGCAACAATCCTCGAAGCCCTCGAAGACAAAAATGTCGGAGAGACGGTTTCTTCTGCGAAGAGTTTCATACAACAAGGTGACACCCCACGGACGATATCGACGCCGCCACACTATGCATATCTCAAGATCGCCGAAGGGTGCCGAAAAAGATGTAGCTTCTGTATCATCCCCGACATCAAAGGGCCATTGAAAAGTAAGACGACACAACAAGTCGTCAAAGAGTTCAAGGGTTTTGTCGAAGACGGCGTCAAAGAAATAATACTTATAGCGCAAGACCTCGGAGATTTTGGTAAAGATACCGGAGAGACGCTTGCAGGGCTGCTTAAAGAGCTTTGTGCCGTCCCTGGAGACTACTGGATACGCCTTCTGTATCTGTATCCCGACGAGATAACCGACGAAGTCATCGACATAATAAAAGAAGACGACAGGATATGCCCATACCTCGATATGCCTATACAGCATATCAACAACACGATACTTAGTACGATGAGGCGTGCTACGACGAAAGAAGATATCATAGATATAATAACAAAGCTTAGAAAAACGCTCCCTGATATCGTTATAAGGACGAGTCTTATGGTAGGATTCCCCGGAGAAAATGACGAACAGTTTCAGGAACTCCTCGACTTCGTCAAAAAATATAAGCTCGACAACATCGGCGTATTCATATATTCTCCTGAAAAGGGTAGCACCGCAGAAACACTTCCAGGACAGGTCCACGACGACGTAAAAGAAAAGCGCTACAACGTCCTTATGGCAGCACAGCAGAAGATATCATACGGAAAAAATCGCGCTATGATAGGAAAGAAGATACGCGTTATTGTCGATGGATACCACCCAGAGACAGAGCTTCTACTTTCGGCGCGGACACAAGGGCAATGTCCCGACATCGATGGTACCGTCATCGTTAATGATTATACCCTCGTAGATACTATAGGGGAGTTCTACACCGCAGAAATTACCGACGCCGCCGACTACGACCTCATCGCTAAGATCATTGATAATTGATCAATGCTTAATGAGTTCGGAATAGGATTTTTCATCACAGAGCCACAGAGCCACAGAGCCACAGAGAACACAGAGAGGAAAAAGAATATGGCTGGGGATTCCCCCAGACCCCCTTTTTCATTTAACCCATGATTGCGACCTATACTTTGCCATAGGGTTTTTGCAGTGGTACAGGTGCGAAGATGAAAGACGAGCGAATGTTAAAACATTCGCGAGGATAGAATCAAAGCAGATGTGCTGCTGCAAAAAGATATATGGTGAAGCCAAATGATAGCAAATGGGCAAATAAAAACAATAAGAGATAGTAACGGCTTAAGATATCTATCTTCATATGTTTATGTCCTTGCCGGAGCTTTTTAGAAAGGAAAAAATGACCTGTTTCCTATAGCATCCATAGTGTCAGGCAACCTGACTCATTTTACTCTTCGCGAATAGTTACAACTATTCGCTTGTCGTTCAATGAGCCATCTTGTCCAACTCTATGGCGCTAAAGGAAATATAGGTCGCAACCATGGGTTTAACAATGAATAAACCCGGACACGGCAGTGCCCCCTCTCGCCGTTGTCGTAAAAATAAGGTTGCATCTTTACATTTGCTCTAGGAAAAACAAAGAAAGGAAGTACAATCAACGACAATGGCGACAGCTGTGCGTCTGCTGCGCGCTCTGCGCAGTGGGCGCTCTCTGTGTGCTCTGTGGCTCTGTGGTAAAAAAATCGATAGCGCGTAACATCAGTTATCAGTGATTTTACTATTCTCTAAACGCTATTCCTATCCGCTAATTTTCTTGTTCGCAGGAAAAGTGGTCATTGCGGTCGATGTTTATCATCTCGAAATATGTCCCTGTGATGGAATGCCATATTGATTCCTCGGCGCGAGCTATCGTCACGACATCGCCGACAGACCATGTTTCGCTAAGCTCTTCTTCGACAACCCATACAAGACCGTCATTTAAAACGATTCTTGTGTCAGAGTCCATGTCGGAGATCTCCGTGATGACACGCGTCGAAATGTTGTGCATCGAAACTACAGGGAAAAACGTCGCTGGGACGCTGGTGTCGTTGGTGATGTTTTTAAGATTATAGTATGGTGATGTGTCGTCAAGGGTGATGATAACAATGTCTGAAGGATTCCACGACGATACCGTCTCAAAGGCGTTGTCATCTTTATTGATGATCCACTGTGTGCCGTCTTCAAGAGCGACGACAGTGCCATTAATAGATATAGCGACAGGATAGTGATGGAAGACGGTGTTTTCTTCGTCAATAATCCCTGGAAGCGCCGTCTCGTCGCTTAGTGAATATAACCCCTCAACACCGGAACGTAACGATCCGACAAGAAAAAATGAAAAAATACCTACGAATACTATAAAAGAATATATAACCTTTCTTATGACATTGTTCTCTTTTCTCATAACAGTGTTCCCCTAGTTTAAATTTCATCCTAAAATTTATTATATACTATTTCTAGGGGTTTTGCAAGACATATTTCTTTTCGTGGTGCGATAATGTTTTTTTTATGATATAACTTTCAGAAAGAAAAGTCAGAGAATAAGACAAAGAACCGCTCAAAAAATTTCTATATAGTTTTAATAGTTAACGACGTATCGATAATACCAGTGAAAATAAAGGAGAAAATATTATGATGAAAAAAGTGTTTTACAGCTTTGCTGTTTTAAGTTTAACGATGGCCTCTTTGACGGCAGAAGATAGTAATAATAACAATAAAGAAGAGCGAGTCAACGCTTCCGAGCGCAGATTAAATTATAACGAATCTATTGCTAACAAAGAGAAGCGTGCTCAGCAAGAAGAGATGAACAGTGACGACGAAAATTCTGTTCCTAGAGTTGTTGAGAAGAGGGTTTTATCATATCCTCGCGGTTACCAAGCTTCTCAACATTGGCCTCTTTCAGTTTCTGCTAGCGGCGATTATATTGACTTTGAAGATGGCTCTGGGTGGAGTGTTTGTTATATGGATGCATATATGGCCCTTAATTGGCTTGCCAGCGATATTGTCTACATCGCTCCTCACAGAGATTTTTTCTCTATATATGATTATAGGTTGTGTAATGTCACTACAGGACAAGAAGTCAGAGCTAATTTTGATGTAGGGCCTCTTATTTATGGAGAGTTCACCCTTACTATTGTTGATATAGATTCATATGATAATACGATAGTTCTAAGCGACGGTACCATATGGAACATCTCTGCTTTCGACAGTTATCGTATGGGTGACTGGATTGTTGGCGATGCTGTGATCATCGGTGTCAATGATTTTGGTTTCTTGGCAATTTCTGAGCCATATATTCTTATAAACTCCAGCAATGGCGAAAATGTCCGTGCAGGCTTTAATTTCTAATTAGCACAATCATCACCAGGCACACCAGAGGATGAGCCGCTGTAGATTGCTCTACAGCGGTTTTTTAATGCTCAATGCTCAAGCAACTTCGATGCAGTTCTGAGTTCGGAGTTCGTGGTTTCGAAACTATCCGCTATACGCTATTCCTATCCGCTAATAAAAGCTATACGCTAAAAACTGATAACTGGTCACTGTAAAAGTTTCAGCGCTTCTTGTTTCATGCGTAGCATCATGCTGGCGAGGCCATTAGACCTTCCTATGGTGATACTTTTTGTTATCCCGATTTCTTCGAGGTAGCGCGGCTCTTCGGTGAGGATTGTTTCTGGTGTTTCGCCGCTGTATACGCTTATAAGCAGATACATCAGTCCTGCTGATATTAGGGCGTCGGCGGTGCCTTCGAAGACGACGCCACCATTGTCTAGGTGTGCATCGAGGAAAGCATTACTTTGGCATCCTGGAACGCGACGTTCTGCGGTTTTGAATTCTGAAGGAATAGGGGCAAGTTCTGCCCCTAGTGCTATAATTTTTTCGTAGATCTCTTCTTTAGACGAGCATCCAGAGAAAAGCTCTTTGATGCGCTGTTGTTTTTCTGCTAAAGAAGGCATTACTACGCTATTATCTCCATAAGCTCTATGTCGAAGGTAAGGTCTTTGCCGGCGAGAGGGTGGTTGGCGTTGAGTGTTACGGTCTCATCGGTTAGCCCTTCGATAGCGGCTACGGCGATGTTTCCGTCTTCATCTTGAAGCTGGATATTTTGTCCTATTACAGGAGTTATGTCTTCAGGGAAGTTCGTTTTTGGTACTTCGATAACCATATCATCGCGGTATGGACCATATGCTTCTTCGGAAGGGATGGTGATGATGTTGGCATCGCCGACTTTCTTGCCGATGACGGCATCGTTGAAGCCAAGGATGACTTGATCGGAACCGATGGTGAACTCTAGAGGGTCTAGGTCTCTAGAGGTGTCGAAGACGGTGCCGTCTTCTAGGGTGCCGGTATAGTGAACTTTTACTGTGTCGCCGTTTTTTACTGTAGTCATGGTATAATGTACTCCTTGTTAATATAATAAGCAGAGATTATAGCAGACGGCGATTATAACAAAAAGAAGTTTTTCTTGAGGATAACACATATGATGGTGTACGATGTTTGTTATATCCATGCCCCCGTAGCTCAGTAGGATAGAGCGGTCGCCTCCTAAGCGATAGGTCGTGCGTTCGAATCGCGCCGAGGGCAACAAAAAAGGCAGCCGTCGGCTGCCTTTTTCATTTATCATTGATAAGAATATATTCGGAGCAATGCTCAATGCTCAATGCTCAATGCTCAATGCTCAATGACCAATGAATCCCTTCTGCTATGCTGTAGGCAATGACGTTGAGGTATTGTGGTTTTTTTAGGATATGCATCTCTGCGGGGTTTGACATGAAGCCCCCTTCGACGAGGATTGCTGGCATTGTTGTTTCTTCTAGGACGGTGAAGTATGCAGGTTTTATCCCTCGTGATGGTGCTTTTGTATGTTGAATAAGGGCATCTAGAACATGTTGGGCATATTGCTTCGATGTCGTTGATGTCTTGTAGTAAAAAATTTCTATGCCGTTGGCTTTACGGTTGAGCGACGAGTTGTAGTGTATGCTGACGAATAGGTCTGCGTTGATTTTGTTGGCGATGGCGGCGCGTTTATATAGGGGCAGTGTTGTGTTGGCGTTTCTTGTGAGGATTACATCATACCCCATATCTTCTAGGTAGTTTTTTACCATCATAACAGTGGCGAGGGTCATATGCTTTTCTAGGTGACGCTTGTCATAAGAAAGCGCTCCTGGGTCTTTGCCGCCGTGTCCGGCGTCGATGGCGATGATAGTAGAGGCTTTTTTTATGATAGGAGTTGTCGTCGCCGATGTTATAAGGTTTTCGGTGTCTAATGTTGAAGACGTCTGCCGTGAAGAGCACGACGTTATGGCGATAAGTGATATGGCGAAGAGTATTACTGCGCGTATCATACGGTGACCTTTTTTTGTGATATATCGTTACAAAGCTCTTCGGCGATGGCGACATCGTCGAAAGGTATAGTTTTATGTGCGAAGTATTGTTTTTTCTCGTGGCCTTTCCCTGCTATTAGTACGGTGTCACCAGGTTCTGCGATTTTTATGGCGTAGTGTATCGCTTCGCGTCTGTCGACTTCGACGACATAGTTTGTGCCAGAGGAGAATGCACGGGTTATAGAGCGGCATATTGTTTCGGGGTTTTCATCGCGGGGGTTGTCGGTGGTGACGACGCATATGTCAGCATGTTGTTCGCAAGCCTGTGCCATCTTAGGTCTTTTGCTTTTGTCTCTATTGCCTCCACATCCGAAGACGATGATAAGACGATTTTTTGCGGTGCTTTTTAGGAAAGATGAGACGTTATGCAGGGCGTCTTCGGTGCTGGCAGAGTCGACATATACTTTTATGCCTAGGGGGTTCTGGACTTCTTGCATGCGCCCGGCGATTGCTGGGATGGAAGAAACCAACGGAGGGATGGTTTCGAAGGGGATTCCGTGTGTTACACCGAAGGCGACGACGGCGAGGATGTTGTAAACGTTATATTTCCCTGGGAAGCTCGTCGTGAAAGGCAGCGTGCTTCCACCATATGATACGTCGAAGGTGGTGCTTTCCCTTCCGTATATTATGGAAGAGGCACTGACATCGGCGTCGTTGTCGATAGCATAAGTTATTATCGGTGCCTTGCAGCTTTTTATGATATATTGATTCCAAGGGTCGTCAATATTTACGATGGCGGTCTTGTGGTATGGCATCAAGGCCTTTTTGTCGCGAGGAGAGAGGCCTTTGAAGAGTAGCGCTTTGCTCGAAGCATAGCGTTTCATCGTCTTGTGGTAGTCGAGGTGGTCTTGGGAGAGGTTTGTGAAGATGGCAGCATCGAACTGTATCCCTTGTACACGGTTTTGGTCGAGGGCATGCGATGACACCTCCATAACGGCAGCGTGGCACCCTTCGGATACCATGTTGTTGAGGAGGCGATAGTTGGTGATGACGTCGGGAGTGGTGTGAGAGGCCTCCTGGTGGTAGCTGCCGATGATGTATTGCAGAGACCCTACAAGCCCACACGGCTTCGAGACGCTATCAAGGAGGTGTTTTATCATGAAGGAGCACGTTGTTTTACCATTGGTGCCTGTGACGCCGACCATTAGGAGTTTTTTGTCGGGAGAGCCGTAGTAGTTCGCTGCTAGCGATGCTTCGACGTCAGGGACATCGGGGTGTATTAACTGTACGGTATTTTTGTAGAAGGGGTTGTAGATATCGGTGAGGATGGCGCTAGCGCCGGCGTCTAGGGCTTCAGGGATATATATATTTCCGTCGTACGAGCCACCGCGTTTTGCGATAAATAAATTCCCAGGAGCGGCGAATTTCGAGTTGGAGCACAGCCCCGTTATCTCTATCTCTTTAGAGCCTTTTATCTCTTCGACGTCGATATCTTTTAGAAGTTTTCTTAATTTCATTATTGTTCGTTCCATTGTTTGTATGTTTCGCGGAGTTCTTCGATCTCATCGAGCCAGTCGGCTTCTTTGGCGTCGCGGCGAGGGTCGCCGACAGGGTATCCGTGTGGGTCGTCGGGGGAGACGCCGAGGTATTCTAGTGTGCGGAATGCTATATTCCTGAACGCTGGCGATGCGCACGTTCCCCCATGCCAGTTTTTCCCTATATATGGGAGGTATACTCGTGATGGCTCGTCGATGACGACAAGAAGGACGAAGCGCGGATTCTTCAAAGGCGCGAAGCCGATGAAGTTGGAGATATATCTTTCGTCGGAATATTTGCCGTCGATTATTTTCTCCGACGTCCCAGATTTTCCCGCTTCGGTGTATCCGCTGATGTCGGCGCGACGTGCCGTGCCGCCCATCTTCGTGACATATTTCATCCCCTTGATGACCTTCTCTATGATGTCTTCGTCGAGGATTTTCGGAAACACTGTGACGTCGTCGCTTTTATTTTCTAGTATGACGTTTTCGCTGCCGTCGTCATGGTGTTCTACGATCTTTTTTACTATGGTCGGTGTTACAAGGAAGCCACCATTGGCGAAGATGCAATATGCTCTAGCATGCTGTATGCTGTTCATGATGATGTTATGTCCCATGGCTAGAGAGAATGGCGTTGGCTTCGACCACTGCAGAGCGCCGCTGGCATATTTCACGCCAGGGGTGGGGACAAGCCCCTGGGCTTCAGCGGGGAGCTCTATGTATGTCTTCTTTCCAAAGCCGAAGTTTTCTATCGCCTGACGATACCATTCGTCTCCCATAGTTTCGACGATACGCTGCGCAAGGCGTGCTACATATATATTCGAAGACTTTTGTAGGGCTTGGTACATGTTGAGGAATTTGTGGACGCGCCCGTCTTTGAGGTCGCGGGAGCGTCCCGGGAAATTTCCTCGGGAAGTGTCGAGCTTTTCGTCGGGGTCGAAGAGAGCCTCTTTTCCGGAAGCTTGTAGTTCTTTGTTGGCCTGCAGAGCGATGGCAACGGTTATAGGCTTCATGCTAGAACCCGGCTCATAGGCATCGGTGACAGCGCGTATCTTGGAGTCTTCGACAAGATCCTTGTCGTTGAAATATTCGTGGTAGTTCATAGGGTCGAAGAAAGGGTATTGTGCAAGGGCCATAATCTCGCCGGTAGCGGGTTCCATCATCACAGCCCAGCCCCCTACGGCTTTGGCGGTAGTGATGGCATGGGCGAGTTCTTCTTCGACGATGCTTTGTATATAGTGGTTGATGGTGAGGTATATGTCAGCGCCGTTATGAGGAGCGACGAGGAGCTCTCCCTTAGCAATAGGATTCCTTAGCGAGCGGATAATGCGCCGCTTTCCTAGCGTCCCTGTTAGCTGCTCGTTGAAGTATAGCTCTAGGCCTCCAGTAGGAAGTCCTTGTTTTGTGACCTCCTCTTTGGTGTCGCGGATGGTATGTAGTGCCTGACCTAAAAGAGACCCGAAAGGATATGATCGTTGATAGTCGTTGATGAAATATATTGCATTGCCGGCGATCTTGTTGGCGCGAGAATAGCCTCTCCACCATGTCACGATGGCATCGTGGGATTCTTTGTCGAGTTCGACGATGAGCTTTCTACTGCGGCTTCGGGAATATGTAAACTGCTTGTCAAAATGCTCTCGTGACGACAACGGCAGCGAAGCAAAAGACCATAACTCTTTGGCGATATCATCGTGGCAGCGTTCTGGGATAGAGGCCGGGTCGATATATAGGTGGAAGACAGGGACGTCGATGACAAGGGGCTGTGGAGATTCTGGATGGCGGCGATATAGCGAGGTGTTGGAGTAGAAACTTCCTCGGCGGAAGGGTTCCTTTATGACGATCTCATGGAGGTTCTTGGCTTTCTGCGACCACTTCTCGCCTTCGATGATCTGTATCGTGAAAAACTTTATTATCAACGCAGAGAACATCACCGACATGATTAGCGCTATCGTAAATATCCTATTGCGTATCGAGGAGGGTATTGTTGGAGTCTTCATGATTCTTCGACCATGATAAGGTGTTCTTCTTCGGTAACGACGATGATATCATCGACATAAGGATATGAAAGATGCCCGAACTCGGGCTTCCGCGACATCTCAATAAGGTTCTTCGGGCTTTCAAAACGCTCGATTTCATATTCTAGACGTTTGTTTTTAGAGCGCGTCTCGTTGATGCTCCTTGTAACGACAGGAATAGAAAGGCGTAGTTCCATGATATCGTTCTGGCTGTCGAGGTATAAAAAAACCATGAAAAAGGAAAAGGCGATACAGAAAAAAATCCTCATGATCAGCACCTTATTTGTTTTTGTCACCGAGCTTTTCAATAAAACGCATCTTGGCACTGCGAGATCGTGGGTTTGACTTTATTTCCTCAGGAGAAGGCGCTATAGGTTTTTTTGTTAATAACGTAACGGTAGGGTTTTCTTCAACGACGATGTCAGGGATGTCAGGAGAAGTGGAATGTTTGCTGGCAGCGAGACGGAAAACATTTTTAACAATCCTGTCTTCTAAGCTGTGGAAGCTTATGATGCCAAGACGCCCACCGGGACTTAACAACGCAATAGCATCGGGAATGACGGCTTTTAAAGCGCCAAGCTCGTCGTTGACGGCAATACGCAGCGCCTGGAAAACTAACGTCATAGGACTTATCTTCTTTCGGCCCAAACGTGGAAGATGTGGCGATAATAACTCGACAAGGTCGGTAGTAGTAATAAGCCTTTTCTTCCTACGACCATCGACAATAATTTTCGCAATACGACGCCATCGTGGCTCTTCACCATATTCACGGAATATCGTTCCCAGCTGCTTCTCTGTCCAGCGGTTCACTATCTCGCTGGCAGTAAGAGGCATAGAGGGGTCGCGGCGCATGTCAAGAGGGCCCTCCTGAGAGAAACTCATGCCACGAGAACCATCGTCAAGTTGTAACGACGATACACCAATATCTAGGAATATACCGTCGACACCATCGATGCCATGGTCTTCTACCGCCGCCTTCATATCGCGGAAATTGCTGCGTATCAGCATGATACGTTCTTTGTGGGCAGACAGATTTTTTTCGGCAATAGATAAGGCGTGGCGATCTTCGTCAATACCTACGAATGTTTTTATCTCTTCGTGTTCTTTTAGTATTGCTGAGGCGTGCCCTCCAAGCCCTAGAGTACCGTCTACGAACGTATTAATGTGTCGTTCGCGAAAAAAATGTAGAAATTCTTCTGCCAATACTGGTATATGTAACTCATTCATAATCACGATTATGGTGTTATATATACTTTTTTGCAACGACAATGAGAGAATGTTTTCATTTACTTAAAAAGATTTTTTTGCTACAATAATACTGTAGGAGCATAACAAAGGATTATTATATATGGAAAATATTTATAAGCTGCCGTTTCAAGTACATATAGAATATGCCCAACGAACACGCCTTATTGAGAGCGTTAATGAGCAGTACCGTATATCAGAAGCAGGATCTATTCCTTCACAGATGTCGGTAGTCAACACCTTCCCGCGCACTCTTGAGCTCGACATGCTTTTCGGTATGATGACCAGCAATGCTCCGTGGGCGATGTTTATGCCTCCACGAAAATTTTATTCGCAGCGACGTCCTTCGTTTATAAGCTATCGCGCGGCACCAAGCTTAGGGACCCTAGAAAAACAAGCAGCAGATTACTTGAAGCTTAAAAACCTTTCGTCTTTGTCAGACGAAGAAGGCGAAGAAGGCGAAGGAAGGGAAGAAGAGGAAGAAGAGAAGAGTGCATTATGTTCTTGTTTCGAGCAGCTAGACGAAATTAATTCTTGGAAAGGGCACATTCTCGGAAGAGTAGCAGAACTTTTAGCAGGGTAATATTTAGCGGGGTAACATATTATGAATGAAAAACATAGAGATTGGTGTGAGGTGCTGGGATGGGACGAAGAGCAGCTCGACGACCTTAAAATAACAGGATATTCATATATAAGGCAGGGGAAATATGAAATCGCCAAGCCTTTTTTCGAGGCGCTAACGGCTTTAGAACCTCACGAGCCGTATAACTTCCAAACCCTTGGAGCAATATATCTTCAGATTGGAGATCCTCAAAAGGCTCTTGAAGTCTTTGATAAAGCGCTTTCCCTAGACGAACAGCACGCCGTTACACACCTTAATAAAGCTAAAGCTCTTCTCGAGATAGGCTCTAAAGACGAAGGCTTCAAAATTATCGATTCCCTCGTCGTCCACGACGATGCTAAAATCGCCACGACAGCACAAGCTCTCGCTATGGCATACCGATAATTCAGTGACCAGTGACCAGTGATCAGTGATCAGTGATCATTGAGCATTAATTTGCATTCAGAATTTTTTTTATTGTAGACGATATCCTTGATACATCACTTCTTTCTATGTTGCAGTGCAGCGGTAATGCTAGCGTCTGTGAATAGTACCGTTCCATGTTAGGGAAGTCCGTTGATATATCGCCGAGGATATTCTTAAAGTAAGGCTGCTGGTACAAAGGGATATATAGCACCTGTGACCCAATGCCTTCGTCATGGAGGCGCTCCATTACAGCTTTGCGCGTTGTTTTGCATGCTTCGAAGTCGATCTTAACGACGAAGAGGTGTGGCGATACGGTGTTCTCTTGGGGGATTTCTAAAAAAGAAAGATTCTTTACGCCTTCTAGGTCTTCGTGGTACCACGAAGTTATCTTACGGCGTTTTTTTATGAAAAGGTCTATCTTTTTTAGCTGGCTGACGCCAAGGGCAGCGCTGATGTCGGTCATATTATAGTTGCCAGTGGCATCGACGACCTCGTGATACCACGGACCAGGACTGTCAGGGCAATCTCTGACGATGCCATTATTACGGAAAAGACGTAAGCGCTGTGCCATAGCTTCGTTGTTGGTGGTAACCATCCCCCCCTCCCCAGTCGTTATTGTCTTCGCTGGATGGAAGCTGAATACCGTCATATCACTATAGACACAAGAACCCACAAGAGGTCCGTTTTTTTCGTACGAGGAACCCAAAGCGTGAGAGCCGTCTTCGATGATGATGTCGTCGGGAGATAACGGCATATTCCCAAGACGTTCCATGTCGACAGGAAGCCCAGCAAAATGGACGGGCACAACGATATTTTTTCCTCGCGACGATGGTATCATAAGTTTTTCGGCGAGAGCGTCTAGGTCGATGTTTCCTGTGGTTTCGTCGATGTCAACGAATGTTGGAGAAGGCCCGCCGGAACGTATCGCCATCGTCGCCGTGGCAGCGAAGGTGTTTGGTGAGGTTATTAGCGTGTCATATTTTGTGATTTCTGCGGCATAATACGCAGCCTGTAGCGCCGAAGACCCGTTGTTAAAGGCTACAGCATAGCGAGCGCCACAATATTCGGCGATACCATTTTCGAAGCTCTCGACATAAGGGCCCCTAGTGATGACGCCACTAGTAAGAACGTCATTAACCTGCTTGATGTCTTCGGCATCAATACTATGATGAGCATAAGGTATAAATTTTTTCGTTGTCATTTTTTAAACCTTGGGTGTAACGTAATGTTTATCAACTTAAACTATAAAACATATCAAAATATGATGAAAGCATACTTTTCCCTAATTATTATTATGGCGTCATTATTGATGGCACCATGCTACGCTGACAAAACAGACGTAGAATACGCCGACAATACCGACACGGAGCAGGTCGTCGACATTAATGTCGACGTCGCCGACGCCGCCGATACGGAATACGCCGACGAGGCCGATGAGGAATACGCTGACGAAATCGATGAGGAAGAGCCTGAAGACGACGCCGAAGAAGAGCTTGAAGGCGACTCTGAAGAATCGGGCCTTATCAGCACGTCCCTTATGGTGCAATGGTTTCCGCAGGCGCAGTTTGCTGGGTACTATGTTGCTCTTGAAAACGGGATATATGAAGAATATGGCCTCGATGTCGAGATATTTTATGCTACACCCGATGAATTCGCCGTAGATTATCTTGTATGGGAGGAAGTCGATTTTATCACAGCATGGCTGCCGACGGCATTGAAAGAAAACGATAACGACAATAATTTTGTAAACCTAGCACAGATCGTTCAGAAGTCGTCGCTTATGTTTGTAGCGAAAAAAGAGTCGGGAATTTCCACGCTATCAGACTTCAACGGCAAAAAGATGAGCATATGGTCAAAAGATTATGAGGCACCCCCACGGATTTTTATCGCTAAGAATGGTCTCGATGTTGATGTTATCATGCAAGGCACTACAGTAAATCTCTTTTTGCGCGACGGTGTCGATATTGCAACGGCGACGTGGTATAACGAATACGATACCATAATAAACTCGGGATATGACCCAGAAGATATTACGACATTCTTTTTTAAAGACTATGGCCTTGACCTCCCAGAAGATGGTATCTATACCCGCGGAGATCTATACGAAGAAGATAGCGATATGTGCGACGCCTTTGTAAAGGCATCGCTAGAAGGTTGGAGATATGCTTTTGATAATAAAGAAGAAGCAATCGATATCATTATGATGTATATGGAAGATGAAGAAATTCCCGCTAGTAGAGTACATCAAGAGTGGATGCTCGACCGCATGGAAGAGATCATAAAAGGCGATAGCAATGAAATCTCGGGAGAACTTCGTGAAGAAGATTACCGCCGTGTTGTAGATGCCATGAAAGAAGAAGGCATCATAACTAATAGTATGGAATATAAAGAATTCTTTAAACCAATGATTGAGGCCCAGCCTTCGCCATAAGGTTTTTATGGTGTGAAGGCTAGCTGATATAAATCTGATATAGGAATTAATAGCGATGTTGAAAAATAAAAGCATAATGACAAGTCTTATCTTTACTGTTATAACAACAGTGATGATACTGTTTAGCGCCATCTTGGGATATAATTACTGGGTTTCGAGAGAAATCGTCGTCAACGGAATAGAGAAAAACGCCAATGATATCATCGAAGGCACTGCTAATGAAATACATGCCATATTGCAAAAGTTCGAGACAATAACAGAGACGGCAGCAGATCTTCTTGAAGATGTCGACGGTTTCTTCGAAAACGAACAGCAAAATCAGATTCTTAGAAGCATCGCAGTAAATAACCCAGGAGTTTTTGGCTTCTCAACATCATATGAACCATATGCCTTCCACCCTAATAGGTACTATTTCTCGTCATATTCATATCGCGAAGATGGTGAGGTTGTAGATGACTTTGAAGATGATCCATATGCCCCAGAAGAAGAATACGATGATTCTGAAGAAGAGGCCGAAGAAGACGCCGCGGATTCTGAAGAAGACTACGAAGATGAAGAAGAGTACGAGTACTTAGGAGAGGAAGAGGGTGATTATGAATATCTATACAATTATCGCGACTATTACCAGATACCATTAGAGCTAGAAAAACCGATGTGGAGCGAACCATACTTTGATGCTGGCGATGGTGGCGGAAATGTCGTTATGTCGACATACTCCGTGCCATTATATAAAACAATAGACGGGGAAAGGAAAATTATGGGCATCCTCGCCACAGACGTTTCCTTGGGATGGCTTAGAGATATGGTTTCGTCAATACAGATAGCAGAGACGGGATATAGCTTTTTGATATCAAGTAACGGTATGATGGTAGTACACCCTAATGAAGAGTGGGTGAGTAACGAGACAATATTCACCATAGCAAAAAACCTGGGCGACGATGAACTACGCACGCTAGGAAAAGATATGGTGCGAGGCGAAAAAGCCTTCGTCCCAAGAAAAAGCCTGGTAACACAAAAAGATGGATGGTTAGCATATATCCCTCTGGAAACAACAGGATGGTCTCTTAGTATATTCTTCCCAAAAGCAGAACTTATGGCAGGGGTGACAAAGCTTACAAAGACAATGATAATAATAGGTATCATTGGATCAATGATATTGGCATTCTTTATCGTCTTAATCTCACGAGCAATAACGACGCCAATACGTAAACTCGTGACAAAAACCAAAGAGCTCGCAAAAGGAAACCTCAATATACAAATAGAAAAGAGAGAAACAAAGAATGAAGTAGGAATTCTATATAACTCTTTTGCCACTATGAAAGACGACCTTAAAAAATATATTAAAGAACTTACAGATACTACAGCCGCTAAAGAACATATTGAAAGCGAGCTCAATGTCGCTCACGAAATACAGATGAGTATGATACCGAAAATCTTCCCGGCATTCCCCGAAAGAGAAGAAATAGATCTATATGCAATACTGAAATCAGCAAAAGAAGTCGGCGGAGACCTCTATAACTTCTTCATGCTCGATGATGACAACTTATGCTTCTTCATTGGCGACGTCTCTGGAAAAGGAGTGCCAGCATCACTATTCATGGCAGTAAGCAACACCCTTATCGAAACAATAGCACGCGAAGAAGGACACAACCCCAGAAATATCCTCACGAAAATTAATAAACAAATATCTGATGGTAACGACACTTGTATGTTCGTTACTCTGCTTTTCTGCATTTTCAATATGAAAACCGGAGAACTGTCATACGCCAACGGAGGACATAACCCTCCAATAATAATAAATAAGAAAGGGGGTGTCGAATACCTTGCATTGAAACCAGGAGTTTCTATAGGTATTGACCCCGATGCTATATACCATAACGAAAAATTGACAATGAAGCCAGGAGATAGAATATACCTCTACACCGATGGCGTAACAGAAGCCTTCAACACAAAAGGTGAAGAATATTCCGAAGCGAAACTCCTCGAAACAATGCAAAACATGGAACATGAAAAATTAAATGTTAAAGACGCTGTCGAAAATGTCTTGGAAAGCGTTAAAACATTCGCCGGAGAAGAACCACAGTCCGACGATATCACAATGGTAATGCTAGAATATATAACACCAGGAAATAGCTAGCGTATAGAAGAAAAATTATATTCCGAATTTCTTTCATGCTATACGCTCCACGCTATTCCTATCCGCTTTTCTTTTCTATCCGCTTTTCTTTTTATGTTGATAACTCCATAGTGGCAGGGATATAGCGGTATGATAATAAAATCTTCACCATAAACATGTTATGAACAATGCGGCAGGGAAAGTATTCAAAAAAATATTTTTTGCAGTGTTGTTCTCTTAGGGTCAATGTTTTACGGAAAGGATGCTTTTTTTTGTGATAATTTTCTTGCAGGCTAACGATCGACGTGCTAAAGTTTTCATCGTTATTTAAGAGAAAATGCGCCCACAATACATTGTGGAAACGTTGTTCATAACCTCGGAAAAAGGAAGCCTTTTGTATGGTCGCTTGTGAGATTGCTGGATGTTGGGGACAATTTATTGAATATATGAAGGGACGCTGTTCTGATACGGCGTTTCGTAATTGGCTTGATCCTATCGTTGTTATTGACGAAGACATTGAGCTTGTTACCCTTGAGGTTCCTAATATTTTCGTTCAGGACTATTTACTTTCGAATTACAAGAGCGAGCTTTGTAGTTTTCTTCCTGTACGTTCTAGTGGAGAGCCTGCTATAGAGTTTGTCATTGCTGCTCCTAAGAAGCGCGAGGCTGTTGCACCGACGATATCGTCGTCATCTCCAGTGTCAGTAGAGCCTAAGTATGTTATGAAGCTCAATGATTTTTATATTTTCGATAACTTCATCGAAGGCCCTGCCAATCAATTCGTTAAGTCTGCAGCGCTGGGAGTGGCGAACAACCCGAGCAAATCGTATAATCCTTTATTTATGCATGGTGGTGTAGGACTTGGTAAGACGCATCTTCTTCATGCCATAGGGCATCATGTGCAGAAGAACTACAAGCATCTTCGCGTGCAATGTATTACTACAGAAGCATTTATCAACGACCTTGTCGACAGCCTTCGTAATAAGTCCGTTGATAAGATGAAGAGATTTTATCGTAGCCTTGATGTGTTGCTTGTCGATGATATACAGTTCTTGCAGAACAGGCTAAACTTCGAAGAAGAGTTTTGTAATACCTTCGAGAGTCTTATCAACCAGAACAAGCAGATTGTGATAACGAGCGACAAGCCACCATCACAGCTGAAGCTTTCGGAGCGCCTTGTTGCGAGGATGGAGTGGGGCCTTGTCGCCCATGTTGGTATCCCTGACCTTGAGACGCGCGTTGCAATATTACAATATAAGGCCGAGCAGAAGGGCATGAAACTTTCGAGTAATGTAGCATTCTTCATAGCAGAGCATATATTCAGCAACGTACGTCAGCTTGAAGGCGCGGTAAATAAGCTAAGCGCACACTGTCGTCTTCTAAACCAAGACATCACCGAAGAGCTTGTTGAGATGGCGCTGAGCCAGATGCTATGCCATGCTCCACAGGAGAAGATCTCCGTAGAGCAGGTTTTGAAGAGCGTTTCTGCGGTGTTCCAGGTTCGTGTCAACGACCTAAAAGGAAGCACGCGCACCAAGGATATCGCCCTACCTCGTCAGGTTGCCATGTATCTTGCTAGGGAGATGATAAACGAGTCTCTTATGATGTTGGCGGCGTCTTTTGGTAAGACGCATTCGACGATATTACACGCTTGTAAAAATATAGAGTCCAAGGTTGAGAAGGACAATATGCTCAAAAGACAGGTTGAGATGGTTCGCAGGAATATTAGTACGTAGGGTAAAAAAAATAAGACAACATACTTTTTATCGTGTTGATGTTGACTTTTTCATAAAATAGAGATTATATATACGATAATATAGGTTACTTAATGTATGTTTAAGAAGTACACAAAAAGTTTATTCGAGAAAGAGATGATAAATCACTATAACGAGAGAGAAGATATGGGATCATCAGGCCATCAAAAACAAGAGAGGCCTATGCCGTCTCAACATAATGAACCTCAGCAGCCGATACAGCAGCAAGGTGCTAGTGTCTATACTTCTACCGCTGTAGAGCAACAGGAGCTTCGTCAAGACGCTCCGCAGCGCCCTTCTTTCGAGGAGAGGCAGCAGCAAAACATGTCGATACCGTCGATGATGCAGCAAGAATATACTTCCCTTTCTGAGGATGACTTTTCTAGCGAAGAGGACTGGAATGAGAAGATCGCAGCATTGCCATCATCGCCATCATTCCATCCTGATAACTTCGATGAAGAGCCAGAGACCACGCTTGGCGAAGGTGTTGTCTTTAAAGGCACGCTGAATTTCAAGAGATATCTTCGTGTCGATGGGACTTTCGAAGGTGAACTCATCTCCGACGGTAAGCTTATCATAGGACCTAAAGGTGTGGTGAAGTCCAACCTTAAGATGCATGAAGTCATTGTCGAAGGGTATGTCGAAGGAAGCGTAGAAGTCGAAGAGCGTATAGAGCTTCGTGGCGATGCACAGATTCATGGCGATATAACAGCGCGGTCGTTGAGCGTCGATGATGGCGTTACAATAATAGGCCATGTGTGTGTCAAGCCTGATATCTCGATAGAAATCGACGTCAGCGAAGAAAAGAAAGCATCGAAGAAAAAGAAATAATGGTTTCTGTATAAGATTCGCATGTATGTAAAAAGCCAGGGCAACAATATTGTTGTGACCTTGGCTTTTTTGTATAACTAACTGATTTTATATGTAAAAAGTTCGGAGTAGGATTTTTCTACCACGGAGACACGGAGTGCACGGAGAAAGCAGGATTTTTGCCACAGAGGACACAGAGGAACCACAGAGGTTTCACAGAGAGGAAAAAACAAACCGGCTGGTGGATTCTCCCCCAGACCCCCGTTTTTGAACGGTAAACTGTGAATGGTGAACTGTAAACTTTTTAAAATCCTCGTGGTTCTAGGGGTGAAACCCCTAGCCCGCCCCTTTTCCTCTCTGTGTACTCTGTGCCTCTGTGGTGAAAAAATTGGGGCTTGTTATTTTTTATTGCAGGAGCGGCATAGAACCCTGGGAAACTTTGTGGTAAAAATTCGGTAGCGCGTAACATCAATAATTAAGAGGGTGTGTACAATGGATTCATTGCAGGAGCGCAGGAGTGGCGTCTGGTTTTTGACGGCGCTGGCATTGATAGTAGTAATTAAAGGATTCTGGGCGATATGGATGATAAACTTTACTTCCATAGACCTTAACCCCGACGAAGTGCAATATTGGCTGTGGAGCCGCAACCTCGACATCGGGTATTATAGCAAAGCCCCAGGGATAGCATGGCAGATATGGGCGGGCTGTAAGATCTTTGGAAACACCGAGATGGGAGTACGCTTTTTCGCCGTAATAATAAGCGCCTTGCTATCACTTTCGACATATTTTACAGCACGATGTTGTGGTGTTAAAGCAAAAGTCGCTTTCTGGGCAGGTATCGCTATAGCATTCTCGCCGATGGGGTTTATATCGTCGTTCGCCGCCGCTACAGACGGTGGTTTCATCCTCTTCTGGCTGCTGACGTGTGCATATCTGTGCTATTGTCTGCGTTACGACCACAGACCAAAATATCATGTGGTAGGGTTCCTCATAGCGTTCGGCGCTATATTTAAATGGCCACAGATATACTACCTGTGGGGTATGATCGTCGTCTTCGCATTGTGCTATCCAATCCTCAGGACGAAAAGGATGCTAGGAGGTATGGTAGTATCGCTCCTTGGACTCGTTCCAAGCATAATATGGAACGCTTCTAACGAGTGGGCGACATTCCGACACGTATATGGACAGATTACAGGATCTGGAGGAGGCGGAGGCGCTGCGGGTAATACAGCAGAATTTCTTGGCACACAGGCGGGAATCCTTTCGCCGATACTTTTCGTCGTAATGCTATTAGCTCTTGTTCATATGGTGCGCAAAAGAAAAGAGACACCGCTATCAATACTTTTCTGCGGATGGACGACGCTTTCATTACTATTACTAGCGATAGCACGCTCTTTTATGAGTAAGGTTCAGGGCAACTGGTTTATCTTCGCATACCCTACAGCATTCGTCCTTATGAGCTGGTATGTCTTCGAAAGAGCTAAAGCAGCGAGAAAATGGTTCTTCGCCGGCATCGCATTATCGGTGGTTTTCACGCTTTTTGTCCTTGCGATCCCTGCCATACAAAAATATGACGTCATAACGATACCATATAAATATAATGGCTTCCAGCATAGCATGGGATGGGATAAACTCGAAGGCGCCTTAGAAGAGGCAGGATATAACCCCGACAAAGACTTCCTCTTCTCAGAGAAATACCAGACGACGAGTATCATGAGTTTCTATGCAAAAAATAAGAAGAGGGCGTATTTTTTCAACGTCGGAAACGCAAGAAAAAATCAGTACTCTTTCTGGCCAGGAATGGACGACGAACAAACAGGCAACGATGGCTTCTTCGTCTTAATTGAAAATGGTCGAGATGTCACCGACGATGTAACGCCGCGTGTCGATCATTATACAAAACTGCTATCACCATATTTTAGCAGCATAGATTTTATCGACGCCAAAACACTCTTCATAGCCAATGGCACCACGGTAAAACGCGCCGTAATATTCCGCTGCACGGAATATAATGGTTCCGTGCCATTGGGCGTTAACAAATATTGACACCCTGTCATTAATCGTGCCATTAGTTCGAATAAGTTGTTATTTTAGGGCTGTAAAATTTTAGTCGTAATATGGTATAATGTTACACTTTAAAAATAACCCATTAAAACGACATGGTTAATACAGATATAGTAACTCTAACAGATCTTCAGCCTATACCAGCACTAATAGCAAGAGATTTCCAGCCTATTAACAAATGGAAAGTTGATATAGACGGCCCACAATTTGAGGAAAACCCAGGAGTTCCTAAATATCGGATTGATGAAAGCACCGGACGGTTGTATCTTAATGAACAGAAAGTGATTGTACGGCTTAAATGTTACACCTTAATCTTTGCGACACTTCCTGCTCATGGTATTTTTCTCATTGGTTCCGTTGCTTCTCGAGCATTAAAATTAGCTACTTTATCGCATTTCTGGTGTTCAAAAGGCAGATTGAAAAAATATTGCCTTAAAGCAAGGGCATGCAATGCCGGTAAGGATTTATTAAAGATTGCCACCCATCCTTTTATTGTTGTCGGATTAGAGGCTTCGGCTGTCTATGGGGTATTTCAACCTTATGATGGAAGAAAACTTTATGCATCGTTTGAAAGAGCACAGTATGAAAAAAGCATGCTAGCGCCATGTTTTCAGCCAGATTCGAAGAAACATCTTTTAGGCGGAGATATTGAAAGCAGGGGGGCTTTTTAACTTCTTGAAATGTCGTAACGCGGAATCGCTGAAAGACCGTGAGCTTTCGAGCGATAGCGTTTTGATATCGATGTTGTCATCCCATCCGCTTCGTGGTCCTTCGACGAAGACGGTCCCTGAAGGTGCTATGAGGCCGTTGTCTTCGGCGGTTATGAGGGCTTTATCGCCAGAATATATCTCTCCAGAAGCGTCGTGATGCTTTTTTTTGGCATATGGCGGGTCGATATATATTATGTCGTACTTCATGCCTCTTTTCGCAAGCTTCGCCACCGTCTTAAAAGCATCGCCATAGATGATGGTAACATTTTTTTCGACGCCAAGGATTCGTGCGTTTTCTTTTATATATTTTATCGCTTCGCGGCTGCTGTCGACGAAGGTGACATGTTTTGCTCCGCGGCTCAACGCCTCAAAGCCAATAGCTCCCGTCCCAGCAAAAAGATCGAGAAATTCAGCACCTTCAACAGAGTGTTGGCATATGTTGAAAACTGCCTCACGAAGATACCCCTGCGTAGGACGTATTACATCGGCATCCTTCGGAGATTTTAACACCCTACCACGAAATTTCCCTGAAAATATGCGCATGACAATGACCCTATGTTTTTTCTCTGTGAAACCTCTGTGGTTCCTCTGTGTCCTCTGTGGCAAAAATCCTGCTTTCTCCGTGCACTCCGCGCCTCCGTGGTAGGAAATTCCCACTCCGAACTTTTTATCGTATCGTAGCTTTTATTGCCTCTTCGACGTTGTCGACGGCGGTGATGGTTGCACCTTTCTGTATCGCATCGCTGAGACCTTTGAGGTTGCGTTTTGGTATGACGCATTGCGTGAAACCCATATGCAGAGCTTCTTTTATGCGCTGTTCTATCTTTGGCACGCTGCGGATTTCGCCACCGAGACCTACTTCTCCGACGACGACCATCTCAGGATGAAGGGCCCTATTGCAGAACGACGATGCTATCGAAAGAAGGACGCCGAGGTCTACCGAAGGTTCTAGGATCTTTATCCCTCCAGCTATCGATACGAAGACATCGCGTTCGTGGAATTTGAAGCCTACACGTTTCTCAAGGACGGCGAGCATAAGGGCCATCCTTGTTTGGTCGATGCCAGCACAACGCCTTGTGGGTGTGCCATAGGCGCTGCTTCCCGTTACTAGCGCCTGTGCTTCGACGAGGATAGGCCGTGAACCTTCGAGGGTGGGTATTATCACCGAGCCCGTCGTCTTTTTGCGGCGCTCTTCGAGGAAAATCTCCGAAGGGTTAGGGACTTCTATCAGCCCTTGTGATGTCATCTGGAAGACCGCTATCTCGTCGGTGGCGCCGAAGCGATTTTTCACTATTCTAACGAGACGGTAGTTCTGCTGTTTGTCGCCTTCGAAATATAATACGGTATCGACGATATGTTCCAGGATACGCGGCCCTGCAATCTCGCCGGACTTCGTAACATGACCGATGAGGAGCGTCGCAATGGTGTATCCTTTGGAGATATGCATGAACTCCATCGCCGTCTCGCGGACTTGTGTTACTGACCCTGGAGCTGACGATATCTCCGGCTTGTAGACGATCTGTATAGAGTCGACGATAAGTATCTGTGGCTTTATTGCATCGATCTGAGCTTTTATATGGGAGAAATTCGTCTCGTTAAGAAGGTATAAGTTGTCGCTGTCGACGCCAAGGCGACGAGCGCGCATCGACGTCTGTTCAACAGACTCTTCACCACAGACGTACAACACCTTTAGACCTTTTACGGCGAGAGCATGGGATATCTGCATGAGAAGGGTGGACTTCCCAATACCAGGGTCGCCACCGACGAGAGATAACGAGCCAGGGACGATGCCGCCACCAAGAAGATCGTCGAATTCTTTGATGCCAGTAGTAAGGCGAGGAACGGCTTTGTCAACGACGTCTTTGATGAGTATAGGACGCGCTCCTTTAATGCGCTGTGCTTCGAAGCGGGGAGTATGCTGAGAGACATCAGCTTCTTCAACGAAAGTGTTCCACGACTCGCATTGAGGACATTGACCCGACCATTTGTGTTGCTTGTTGCCGCACTCAGAACAATACCATACACTCTTTACTTTTCCCATATTATACCAATTCTCGATAAAAAGTTCATAAATTCATCCTCATCTTTTTGCGTAGAATTTTGCGCTCGATCTTGCTAACACACCAATGTTTGCGGCGATCTCCGCGCTTTTTTCTACGCAAAAATCTTGAGTCCAATTTATGACTTTTTCACCGAGAATTGGTATCACCGTAATTATTATTATCGATCTTACGCGATGTTCCGAATTTTTCACCACCACTTTATCAGTGACCAGTTATCACTGACCTTACGCAATAGCCATTATTAAGAAGGAATTTCGGAATAGGATTTTTCACCACAGAGTCACAGAGAACACAGAGAGGAAAAAACATGGCTGGGGGATTCCCCCAGACCCCCTTTTTCATTGAACAATGAACAAACCCGGACACGGCAGTGCCCCCTCTCGACGTTGTCGTAATAGTAAGATTGTATCTTTACGTTTGCTATAGGAAAAACAAAGAAAGGAAGTGCAATCAACGACAATG
>Ga0209249_1000881_pt1 | contig 32841 bp, 25 predicted proteins | sample SaaInlV_200m_DNA_4_FD_184653 | JGI IMG/M metagenome (GOLD analysis project Ga0209249, IMG submission 184653) | Marine microbial communities from expanding oxygen minimum zones in the Saanich Inlet - SI037_S3LV_200m_DNA (SPAdes) (version 2) | ecosystem: Environmental > Aquatic > Marine >...
AGGATTGCTTAAAGTACTTTCTAAAATGGGCATTTCTACTTTACGTAGTTATCATGGTTCACAAATTTTTGAGTCGATTGGTGTGAGTCAGGAATTGATAAATAAATACTTTACAGGAACTGTTTCAAAAATTGGTGGAGTTGGTTTGGAAGAAATCTATAAGGAAACAGTAATGTTTCACGAAAAAGCTTTCAAAGTTGATATTACACCAGAACCTTTCCGTTTTGAAAGTAGTGGAACAAATGCCTGGCGCAAATATGGCGAGCATCATGCCTGGAACCCGGAAACGATTGGACTTTTACAATGGGCAACCCGAACAAACGATTATAAAAAGTATAAAGAATACAGTGTAATAGTTGATGAACAAAACAAAAAACCTGCATTTATTCGTAGCTGTTTTAATTTCAAAAAGAACCCAATTCCAGTAGAAGAGGTTGAACCGGTTGAAGAAATTATGAAACGATTTGTAACCGGAGCAATGTCGTACGGATCGATTAGTAAAGAAGCGCACGAAGCGTTGGCAATTACTATGAACACTATTGGAGGGAGAAGTAATACTGGCGAAGGCGGCGAAAATCCGGAACGTTTTGGTTCAATTAAAAACAGTAAAATAAAACAAGTTGCTTCGGGGCGTTTTGGTGTTACAAATAATTATCTTACCAATGCAGAAGAACTTCAGATAAAAATTGCACAGGGAGCAAAACCAGGTGAAGGTGGTCAGTTGCCCGGATACAAAGTGAATAAAATTATCGCAAAAACCCGAAATTCAACACCGGGTATTACTTTAATTTCGCCTCCTCCACACCACGATATTTATTCCATCGAAGATCTTGCGCAATTAATTTACGATCTTAAAATTACCAATCCGAAAGCAAAAGTTTCAGTTAAACTGGTTTCGGAAGATGGAGTGGGGACAATTGCAGCCGGTGTTTCAAAAGCATTCTCCGATATTATTATTATTGCAGGTGCCGACGGCGGAACAGGTGCAAGTCCTGCTAGTTCAATAAAACATGCCGGGTTGCCTGTTGAACTTGGAATTGCTGAAACCCAACAAACATTGGTATTAAATAATTTAAGGGGCAGGGTAAAACTGCAGGTTGATGGTCAGTTAAAAAACGGTCGCGATGTGGTGACACTGGCTTGTCTTGGTGGAGAAGAATTTGGTTTTTCAACTTCAGCATTAATTGTGTTGGGTTGCATTATGATGCGCAAATGCCACATGAATACTTGTCCGGCAGGAATTGCAACTCAGGATAAATCGTTGAGAAAAAGATTTATCGGAAAATCGGAATACACCATTAATTTTTTCAGGTTTATTGCACAGGAAATTCGTGAATATCTTGCTGAAATGGGATTTTCGAAATTTGATGACATTGTAGGTCGCACAGATTTATTAGAAGTTAACCAAAATGTTACCAATTGGAAAATGAAAAATGTTGACTTTTCCAAATTACTTTACATGCCCAAAGAAGCAAAAGAATATGACATTCGTAATACACGTTCCAATACTCAACATAGCAAAGGTCACATCGATTTCGATTTAATAAAAGAAGCAAGAAAAGCTATAAAAGGAGCTGAAAAAGTTTGGATCTCGCATAAAATTATAAATGTTGATCGTACTACCGGAGCGATGCTTTCAGGGGAAATTTCAAAAAGATATGGTGAAGCGGGGCTGCCCGAAGACGCAATAAATTGCACTTTCCATGGCACAGCCGGACAAAGTTTTGGAGCCTTTCTTGTAAAGGGTGTCACCTTTCGTTTAGAAGGAGATTCCAACGATTATATTGGAAAAGGTTTGTCGGGTGGAAAAATTATTGTTGTTCCGCCAGCCGGGTCAACGTTTAAACCTGAAGAAAATATTATTATTGGAAATACAACGTTTTACGGAGCTACCGGTGGTGAAGCTTATATTCGAGGAGTAGCCGGCGAACGATTCTGTGTTAGAAATTCGGGTGCTAAAACTGTTGTTGAAGGAACCGGAGATCATTGTTGTGAATATATGACTGGCGGACGTGTTGTGGTTCTGGGTAAAACAGGAAGGAATTTTGCAGCAGGAATGAGTGGTGGAATTGCCTATGTTTTAGATGAGGCAGGAGATTTTAATTACTACTGCAACCGTGGTCTGGTTGACCTGGTTCCGGTTGAAGACAAAGCTGATGTTAAAGAATTACAGGCTTTAATCAGCAATCATTTGTTATATACGCAAAGTTCGCTTGCTTCAAAAATTCTTACAAACTGGGAAGAATATCTGCCCAGTTTTATTAAAGTAATTCCTTTTGAATACAGAAAAGTTTTGGAAGAACAAAAGCTGAAAGAGTTACAAAAGAAATTACAATTGACAGAAGACGATCCTTCGCGTCACGAGTAAAGCAGGTTTTTATTTTAATTTGAAAAATTACGAAAAATAGATATGGGAGATCCAAAAGGTTTTATGACTGTACCCCGCACGGACGCAAATTATCGTCCGGTGAAAGAGCGAGTTTACGATTACGGGGAAGTGGAACAGACACTGAACGAAAAGGACAGGCAGTTGCAGGCTTCGCGGTGTATGGATTGTGGTATTCCGTTTTGCCACTGGGGTTGCCCGGTGGGAAGTAAAATTCCGGAATGGCAGGATGCAGTTTACAAAGGCGATAAAGAAGAAGCGTATTATATTCTTCATTCAACAAATAGTTTTCCTGAAATAACCGGGCGAATTTGTCCGGCACCCTGTGAAAAATCGTGCGTGTTGGCAATTCACGAAGAGGCGGTTACCATTCGCGAAAACGAATGTGCAACCGTTGAACAAGCATTTGATGCCGGAATTATAAAACCAAATCCACCAAAAGTAAGAACAGGTAAAAGAGTGGCTGTTATTGGTTCCGGGCCTGCTGGATTGGCGGCGGCAGATTTGTTAAACCGGGCCGGGCATTCAATTACTGTTTTCGAAAAAAACGATGCCATCGGGGGTTTGTTACGTTACGGAATTCCTGATTTCAAACTAAATAAAAGGGTTATCGACCGAAGGTTAGAAATATTTATTGACGAGGGAATTGAATTCAAAATAAACGTAAATGTTGGAGTAGATATTTCTAAAGATGAATTGTTGGCTGGTTTCGATGCTGTATTATTAGCTGTGGGTGCAGAACAACCTCGCGATCTTCCGGTTGAAGGACGTGAATTGAACGGAGTGCATTTTGCCATGGATTTTCTTTCAAAACAAAATAAAACAGTTGCTGGTCAAGTGATTTCTGATGAAGATCAGATTCTTGCAAAAGATAAAAACGTTTTGGTAATTGGTGGAGGTGATACAGGTTCCGATTGTGTTGGAACATCAATCCGGCAAAAAGCAAAATCAGTAACTCAAATCGAGATTCTTCCAAAACCGCCAGAAAAACGCGAATTAAATAATCCGTGGCCGTACTGGCCCGAAACATTACGAACAACCAGTTCGCACAAAGAAGGTTGCGAGCGCCGTTGGAGTTTAAATACAAAACGTTTTATTGGCGAAAACGGGAAATTAAAACAAGCTGAGATTGTTCAGGTAGAATGGGAGAAAGACAAAAATGGGCGTTGGAAAATGAATGAAGTACCCGGTACGAATGAAATTGTTGATGTTGAACTGGTTCTTCTTTCAATGGGATTCACTCAACCGGTTCATGCCGGGTTACTCGAAAGTATTGGAGTAGATTTCGACCAGCGGGGGAATGTGCTGGTTAATGAAAACAAACAAACATCAATCGATAAAATATTTGCTGCAGGCGATGTTGAAAAGGGTGCCAGTTTAGTAGTTCATGCAATTCAAGCGGGAAATGTAGCGGCTAAAAATGTAGATGAATTTTTGCGAGAAGAGTAGGAGAAAGTTTTGGTGAATAGTTTTCAGTTGCAGTTTTCAGTTGCAGTCGCGGTCACAGTCGCAGTTTTCAGTCGCAGTTTTCAGTCACAGTCGCAGTTTTTAGTTTCTGTTGTAGTTGCAGTTTTCAGTGGTAAAAAAAGTTTGTTGTCATTTAGTGAAAAGGACCCGTTTCAATTTAGAATTGGCTTGTGATGTTTCTATTTCTTTTTGGAGAGGCTTTCTACATTGTTAGCGGAATTCCTTCTGGTCGGGAATGTTTCCAACGTCGGTGAGACCAAAGATAATATTCGGGTTCTTCCCCGATAATTTCCTCCATTTTTTTTATGTAAGCCAAAAGAATATCTTTTGATTCCATCTCTTTTGGATTTTCTATTAAAAGTGAAAGTTCAATTTCATAAAAGCCTCGTTTTAGTTTTCTGGTGCGGTGAAAAAATACCGGCTGGTTTGTTCTTTTTGCAATTTTTTCGGGCCCTGAAAAAAATGGTGCTTCACGGTTTAGAAACATAGCCCAGAATTTTGAAGTTGCTGGTGCTGCCTGATCTGCGCCAAGTGCCAGTGCAGTTGGTTGTCCTTCTTTATTAAGTTGTAAAACAGTTCTTGTTGATTTGTGAATGGGAATAAAAACGCTTCCCCATTTTTGGCGCGAATGAAGAAGAAATTGTTCAAAAGCTTGATTTCCGCGAATTGGATTATAAATAACCAGGTTTTTATGTTTCAGTTGCGACGGTAAAAAACTGCTCAATTCCCAATTATTATGGTGCATTCCTAACATGATAACGCTGGTCCCTTTTTCAAAATATTTGTTCATTGTATCGGCGCCCTTAATTTTAATTCGTTTTTGTGCCATCCGGGTACTCATGCTGTGTAATTTAATATCTTCCACAAAAACATCGCAAAAATGGTGATAAAATTTATCCCTGATTATTTTGATCTCCGATTCTGTTTTTTCTGGGAAAGCTGCTTTTAGATTTTCAGTAATTATTGTGATCCTGTATTTTAATACAAATCGAATAAGTAAAAAAAAGAAGTCTGAGATACCGTATAAAATCCAAAAAGGTAAATAAGACAAAACCGTTAAAATTCCAACTATCAAACTATTTAGAGTTCGTTTAAGAAAGTTCTCGTGGTATCTTTTATCTTTTATTGCAAGTTCGTTTTCTGCCATTTTAGTTAAAAATTACAAGTTAATTATTTAAAGGAATATTACCCGGACGTTTGTGTTTCCAACGTCTGTGCGACCATAGATAATATTCAGGTTCTTCTTTTATTACGTCTTCCATTCTCTCGATATACTTTTTCGTAATTTCAATTTCGCTTAGTTTCTCAGGATTTTCAATAAGTAATTCCAGGTGGGTTTCGTACATTCCACGGGCTTTTTTAACTGTTCGTTGGAAGAAAACAGGATGGATAAACCGCTTTGAAATAAATGCAGGGCCAGGATAAAACAAGGTTTCCTGATTTAAAAAAGTAAACCAAAATTTTTGGGTGTGGGGTGGAGTTTGATCGCCGGCGAGCCAGGTCAAAATTCTTTCACCCGATTTTTCAGCATTCAGGACTCTTCGTAATGTTAGTGAATTTTGGGTCATGTCGGCACCCATTTTTAGCCGTGAATTATTAATAAATGCATCAAATTTTTTGTTGTGCAACGGTTTATAAATGGCCAGCATATTTTGTTTAACGCTTAATGGTAAACTACTGCTCCACTCCCAATTATTGTAGTGCATTGTAACAACTACAACACTTTTGCCATCAACAAAATATTTATTTACCTGCCCGGCATTTTTCACAACCATTCTTTTACGATAATCGTTCTTGTTCATTCCATGCATTTTTATCGATTCTAAAAATAAATCGCTTAAATGTCGAAAGAATTTTTTTCTAATCTGGGCAATTTCGTTATCGCTTTTTTCAGGAAAGGCTTTTTTCAGGTTTTGAGTTACAACAATTTTCCTGTAAGCAATGAGATAATAAATCACGAAATAAAATATATCGGAAAGGAAATAAATTATCGGGAACGGAAATTTAGCAAGCATTTTTAAAAAGAAGATACCTAATTGCGTAAATATTTCTGATTTCATAAATAGTTTAAAGTATGAACAAATCTACGTTTTTTAACGTAAAATCTGTCAAAGTTATTTTTATCATTGCTATCTTTCCATAATTAAAAACAGAATACAATGAAACTTCAGATTACATTCATTTTAATTAGTTTTGTTATGAATAGTTTTGCACAAAACACATTTATCGCTCATCGCGGAGCTTCGTACCTCGCGCCTGAAAATACTGTGGCTTCAGCAAAACTGGCGTGGGAATTAGGTGCCGATGCAGTGGAAGTTGATGTTTATCTTTCGAAAGATAATCGGGTAATGGTTATTCACGACAAAGATACAAAACGAACTTGCTCGGGTAAAAAGAACTTGACTATAAAAGATTCACCTTCTATTTTATTGCGCGATTTGGATGCGGGAGTTTGGAAAGATGAAAAATACAAAGGCGAAAAAATACCTTTTCTTTCTGAAATTATTGAAACAGTGCCGGAAAATAAAACATTGGTTGTTGAAATAAAATGTGGCAGCGAAGTTTTGCCTGCACTAAAACGCTGTGTTGAAAAAAGCGGCAAACAGGAGCAAATCATTTTTATAGCTTTTGGTTGGAATACTATTTTAGATACAAAAAATGAGTTCCCCGATAATAAATGTTATTGGTTAAGTGCAATAAAACCAGGCTTGAAAAACAAAATGAAACAAGCAGCCGAAAAAGGATTGGATGGAATAAATCTTAGATATTCTATTGTCGACAAAGAATTGGTTGTTGCTGCTAAAGAATTGAATTTGGAAGTTCTTACCTGGACAGTTGACGATCCGGTTGAAGCAAAAAGATTGACCGAAATAGGTGTAACCGGAATTACTACTAACCGGCCAAAATGGTTAAAAGAGGAGATGGCTAAACTATAGTTCAAAAAGTTCCAGGTTTCAAGTTTCGGGTTCTTTTACATAACTTAAGTTTTTGAGGCACATTTTGTTAAATAATAAGGTGTAAAAAGTAGGTATAATAAGGGTTTTCAATATTAGGATTATTCTTTGAGTAACTTTGTATTACTTTGAGCAACTTTGTGTAATAGTTGTGTGACAAAAGGACAGAAATATCCCGATGGCTATTAGGTGAGCTTCTTTAGTAAACTCTATAATAAATATCAGGTTTTGCACCGATTAGTTAGGTTTTGTTATTTGGCAGTTCTTTTACAAAAATTTCGGATTACAGTTATAAATTATTTGCGTGCGGAAATCCTAATTCCTGCTTTTATTTTACTATCTCAGTTCCCATTTATTTGTGAAAGAGATTTTTTCAGGTGGAGGATAAAATTTCTTTCCATCTGAAATAACAATTAAATCGGCTTGTTCCAGCCTCGATTCAATTTCTTTTTTTTGGCATTCTCCATCAGGCAAAATAAATATTAATAGGCCAGGTTTAATAATTTCAAGTAAACCTGATGATTCAATAATTACCGGATTATTTTCTGGAAGATAATTTCTAAGTGCATTAAAAACTTCACCCAGATTTTCTTTTTTCGATTGGATTAGAAAACTTTTTTTAGCTCCGTTTTGCAGAAATAGTGACGAATCTTTTTTTGTCGATGAATTTGTTTCATCATAAATAATCCAGTTTTCTCCCTTTTCAATTTCAATCAATCCGGGAGTGGGTTCGTGAAAATGGGGAGTGATTTTTACTGCATAAATATCCTTTTCTTTTTCAGTCCGAATAATTTCACAAGCAAATGTTGTTTTGCCAACATTTCGGCCACTTCCTGCAATTAAAAGAATGTTCTCGAAAAGCTGTTTCATTTTTTATTTGTAAGATAGATATAAATATTGTTGTTTCTTATTTTTAATATTTGTGTTTTTTTGCAGTAAATGACAAATAACAATTATCAAATTACAAATAAATCACAAAAATCAATATCAAAATTACAAATTGCTTGAAACATAATAAGGAATAGTTTAGATTTTGAATTTTTTTAGAATTGAAACTTATTTGTTATTTGTTTTTTGAGATTTGTCTTTTCCAGTTTATCCGGGTTAGGTGGAACAAACTGTTATTTGAAAAATCCCGGATCCAAATCTTTTGCTCGTTTGTAGTTGAAGGTCATTATTTTCAAGAATTGGCTTAAGTCCGCCTAATTTGCAAAACTTTTTAAAATTTCCGTTGTGTTCTTTTCCCGCTAAAAACTCGATAAATTTGGCTGCCCGTCCGTTTGTGCTTTTTGGCAACGGTGCTGCATAATCAACAATTATAATTTTTTTACTTACCCTTTTCATCTCATTCAAAATAGGGGAGTGCAGTCCTGGATCGAATTGGTGCAATGCCATGGAAAGTGTAACTACATCAAACTCTTTATCTGAAAAAACAGTTAATTGACTTGCATCGGCAGTTATAAATTCGATGTTTTGAATTCCTCGTTTTTTTTGTTCGCGTTGGGCAGCTTTTAACATCGATTCCGAGAAATCAACTCCGACTACTTTTTTTGCTTTTTCAGCCAAATCGAAAACCAAAGCTCCGGTTCCGCAGGCAACATCTAAAACTGTTTCGCCGGCGCGAATATTATTTTTAATTAATTTACGACCCGATTTTAAAAGCGGATCGATAAAAGTTCTGTAGAACCATCCTGTTTCACCCATGTTTATTTGTTAAAGAGACTTTATAATTCTTTTTCAAAATGAAAAATATATACTTTATTTGTTTGTAATTATAAATACATTGAACTGTATTTTAGTTTTTTTGTTGTAGCCATTGTTTTTAATACTAAAAAATATGAAGAACTTACAAATTTTGTTAACCCTTGCGTTTTTTGTTTTTGCCTCATTTAAATCAGACAAACCTGCGTATTTTATTTTTGCAAAAGAAGGCAAAACGGTAAAATATTCAAAAATGTTGAAAGAGGTTCAGGATGCAGACATTGTTTTGTTTGGCGAATCTCACGATAATCCCATTTCACACTGGTTGCAATTGGAGTTGACCACAGATCTTTTCGAGACAAAAAAGGAGAATTTGATTCTTGGGGCCGAAATGTTTGAAAGCGATAACCAGGTGATTTTAAATGAATATTTAGATAGTTTAATTTCGCAACGAAGTTTTGAAACTGAAGCGAGAATTTGGCCAAACTATAAAACCGATTATAAACCTTTGGTGGAGTTTGCGAACAAAAACAGATTACAATTTGTGGCTTCGAATGTTCCCCGCCGTTATGCGTCGATGGTAAACAAAAAGGGATTTGAGGGTTTGGAAGAACTTTCTGATGAAGCCAAAACATTTATTCCACCACTGCCTATTGATTACGACTCAACTTTGAATTGTTACAAAAGTATGATGGAAATGGAAGGAATGGGTCCACATGTTACAGAAAATTTCCCAAAAGCACAAGCCATTAAAGATGCAACAATGGCTCATTTTATTTTAAAAAACTGGTCGCCGGAAAAAATGTTAATTCATTACCACGGTTCATATCATTCTGAAAATTTTGAAAGTATTTATTGGTATTTGAAAAAAGCAAATCCTGAGTTAAATATTGTTACTATTCACACGGTTTCGCAGGGTGATGTTTCTGAACTCGAAGAAGAAAACATCGGCCTTGCAGATTTTACAATTTGTGTTGATGAAAATATGACAAAGACGAGATAATTTTGGATAAAAAATTATTTTATGTAAATTTGGAATTGAATTCCATAATTGCATAAAATGATTAAACGGGAAATTGAAAACAAAATTTTGCAGGCAAAAGATAAAATGCCTGTAATTTGTGTTACCGGGCCACGCCAATCGGGCAAAACAACACTTGTAAGATATCTTTTCCCTGGTTATAAATATTACAATCTTGAGTTTCCAGAGCACAGGCAATTTGCGCAAAACGACGCCGTTGGTTTTTTGAATGACTTCGAAAACGGAATTATTATTGATGAAATACAACGCGTTCCAGAGTTATTGTCTTCCATCCAATATTTTGTTGATGAAAGTCAATTGAACGGACGAATAATAATAACGGGTTCTCAGAATATTCTGTTAATGCAGTCGGTTAGCCAAACCCTTGCAGGCAGGGTAGCACTTTTTTTACTTTTACCTTTTTCTATTTCAGAATTGGAAAACACCATTTTTGAGGAGAAAGAATACGAAGCTTACATGGTAAAAAGTTTTTTCCCCAGGATTTATGACCAAAACCTGGATGTTAACAGTTGGCTGCAAGATTATACAAATACGTATATTGAAAGAGATGTCAGGCAAATTACGGCAGTTAAAGACTTGTCGTTATTTACTAATTTTTTACGTTTATGTGCTGGACATATCGGACAGTTGGTTAATTTTTCAACATTCTCAAACAACCTTGGTGTTGACGTAAAAACGGTAAAAGCCTGGATGTCGGTTTTAGAAACAAGTTTTATTATTTATTTGCAACCACCTTATTATAGAAATTTCAATAAAAGAATAATTAAATCGCCCCGTTTGTTTTTCTATGACACCGGATTAGCATGTAACTTGCTTGGAATAAATACCAAAAAGGAATTATTTTCTCATTATTTAAGGGGAGGACTTTTTGAATCGTTTGTAATGTCGGAACTACATAAATACATTTTTAACCATAAATTGAATGCCAAAATTTATTTTTTCCGCGACTCAAACGGAAATGAGATTGATGCAATTATAGAATTAGAAGGAAAATTAAAAGCGATTGAAATAAAATCGGGGAAAACCTTAAATAATGATTTCTTTAAAAGTTTTGGATTTTTTGATAAACTTTTTGATGAACTTAAATTAGAGAAGTTTCTTGTTTATGGAGGTGATAGCATTCAAAACAGATCGATGGTAAAAGTTCTGGGCTGGAAATACCTGATGAGCATTTTTCAAAAAGAATAATTATCCCTTAAAATTAAAAGATTATTCTCCAAGAACACTGTGAAAAATTGATTCAAAAAGGCATTATAAAGTTAATTTGGTATAACGCGCCAATGTCAAAAAAAAACCATAAAAAAAAAGTCCTGAAAATCAGAACCTCTTTTTCAAAAACTATCTTTTACCTCTTTTAATGCGTGTGACCGCCAAAATAAACATGTTCGAAATTATGAACTTTTTCACGTAAGGTTTCAATGTGTCCTAAATCGGTAGATTGTTTGCTTTTCATTGCAAAAACCGAAATGTTGTGAAGTAGTTCCAGTTGTTTCAAATATTTTTTGTAGGCTTCCTCGTTATCCGAAGTTGTTGGTTTAACCCGCTGATGCAAAAAATATTGACTCACAATTTCCTGAATTTTTTTTGCATGTTCCTCTTTGTTTGTTACCCAACGAACCAATTGGTTATAATCAGGACTGTCTTGTTTTGAAAGTTCGTTAATCATGTTCATCGATTTTTCAACGGTTGTAATGTGTTCGTAAAGCAAAGTTATACGAACCGAGTCGCCGTAAATTCCACATGGAACTTCGCAATGTGCATTCGATTGCAGGCTTGATAAACTTAAAATGCCAATTATTATGGCCGAAGCGAAAAGTTGAGTTGCTTTTTTCATGGTAATTTTAATTTTTAATTATTTGGAATCTATAACAATACAAAAAGTATTTGGTTTTGAAGGAGTGGATAAAATAATAACAATTATGAAATTTTCAAGCAAATATTTTGTAAAACTGCCGGTCAACGAAAATTGGTTAATTAGTTTTTTAATTCAAAATCGAAATCGGGTAAGTTAGTTTTAAAAACAGATTGTCGGATTTCGAAAACCCTGCAACATCACGAAATTCATCGTGTGAATAAATAAGGTAAAGTGCGCCAAAAGGTGGTTTGAAACGCCATGCAAACATTCCGTAAAAATAATTATTGTTGTTTTTTGTGCTGTTTTGTGCAAATACTTTCAGCCATAAATCTTTGGTAAAATTGTAATTTGCTGTTACCACATTAATTAATGTCGAACTGTTATCTGGATCTGGATTAAAATTTAAAAGGTTGGCAGAATAAGTTAACGAAAGGTTCTGAATCAGTTTAACTCGTGCACTTCCTTTAATCAAAGTAAAATCGCGATCGAAATTTTTACCGCTTGTAAAACTAACTGCGGCGTGGCTCCACTCATCAGTGTTGTAACCCAGACTAAAAGTGTGTTTATGATTATAAAATTCCTCTTCAAACAATTTGTATTCGTTGTTGTAGGCGTATTCAAAATTTAATTTATTTCTGAAATAGAAATTAATGGCATCGGTAAAATGCCAGCTTCGACGAATTCCTTCGAGGCTCCAAAATACATTGTTATTGCTTTGTAAATCGATGTATTCAAAAGTGTTGTTTTTTAACCAAAACCGGTACGTGACATCGCTGTCTATTTCACGCCGGTCGTCGTCGGTAATAAAGCCGGTTTGATCAACATTCTCGCGGAAATTTTCGCCAATTTCGGTGTAACGAACATGATAATGAAAAATATTGCTTTCGCGGGCAAAACGCATAAACCAGGCACTGTGGCTCCAAAAATTGCCCGGTGCGCTTCCAACAAACTGCCCGGTAAATTTCCACATTTTCCCGAGGTTCATCACATAATCTAAACTTAACGATCGGGTAAAACCATCCTCCCAGTTTTTATCAACCAGGGTAAAACCCAAAGTTGATGATTTCAGGAAATCGAATTTTGCACGGGCCGCAGTAAAAAATGTTGTGGGGTTTTCAGCGGATAAGTTGGGCGTTTTAACATTCAATATATTGAACTGGGTTTTCCCGATTTTCCCATTTAAACGTTCGCCAAAATCAATGTCCTGAATTCGCCGGGAATAAAATGTTTTTATCCGGGTGTTGTACATGTCGTTTCCTTCCTGAAAAAATAGGCGTTTTTCCGGATAACGTAGTTCGTAGCGGGTGAGGTTAATTTGCTGCTGATCGGCTTCCACCGTTGAAAAGTCTGGATTTATTGTTCCGTTTAAAGAAGCATTCGGGCTGATTTGCCACCTCACATCTCCACCAATATCAGCATTTATTTTTTCACCCGAAGTTTTGAAAATCGAGAGGTAAGGAAAAATCGAAAGCTGCATTTTGCTGCCTGGTGTTTTTAATCCATTCAATGTACCTCCCTGTGAAATCCGAAAATCATCGCTCAAAGTTCCCGACCAATAATTTGTTTCAAAATTCGAACGGATGATCCTGCCAAAATTAATTCCCCAGGTTTCGATTCCTTTTTTATATTTTAAACTATTGAACGGTATTTTAAATTCAGCGCACCAGCCCTGGTCGAAAATCCCTGATTCACATTCCCACTCGGTATCCCAGTTTAAATCAATGTTTCGTCCATCGTCATTTATTTTCATGTCGATTTGAGTTCCCAATGGATTGATGAAAAAACCGTAACCACTTCGGTTGTCGTTGTATGTGTCAAGTATCAGTGTTACAATGTCATCATTTTTGCTCAAGGCATCGCGGCTTTGGTTTTTTGCAATTACTGGTGTCGATTGAAAACATTTAAAAACCGCATAAATATTTTCATCGTCGAAACCAAAATAAGCTATCGTTTTTTCGGATTCTGGGTTTCCCGGTTGGGGTTCCATTTGAATAAAATGTGTGGCACTGTCTGCTTTTTCCCAAATCTTAGATTCAAAAATCCCATCAATAATTGGTGGTGATTCTAACTGAAATGCCTGAATTGACTTTTGCGCACTTAATTCAAAAGATAAAATAAGGATAATAAATGAAAAAGCTAATCGGGATATTTTTGCAACACGCGTCATCGAATATATTTTATTAATTAAAAGAAACAAAAGTGCCCCTGACTGTTATTTTTTATAAAAATTCATTTCCTCAATATATTTCCACGATTTTGGTGGAAGAAAGTGGCGTACATCTTTTTCTTGCTGAATCGCTTTTCGAATAAACGATGAAGAAATTTCCATTAAAGGGGCTTTTTCAACAATCGTAATATTTTTGTGCATTCGTATTTTCGATTTGTCGAAACCCGGACGTGGATAAACAATTACCCCGTAATTTTCGACTATAATCTCGTAGTTTTTCCATTTATGAAAACTCTCTAAATTATCGGAACCCATTAATATAACAAAATCGTTTTTGGGGTGTCGCTCTTTTATATATGCAAGCGTATCAATCGTGTAACTTGGTTTTGGAAGGTAGAATTCGAAATTTGATGCACTCAGCCGTTCATCGCCCTCAACTGCGCGTTGTACAATTTCCAGGCGTTGATAATCGTCGAGTAAATTGACTTTTCTTTTATGTGGATTTTGCGGAGATACTACAAACCATAACTGGTTGATTTCTGTAAACTCAACCATATAATTTGCAATAGCCATGTGCCCGATGTGAATCGGATTAAATGAACCAAAATACAAACCTACTTTTTGGCGGGGATAGGTTTTGGGTGTTAAAATGTCGGTAATAGGATTACTCATTTTATATAATTCCAAATAATAAGTACCAAATTACTAATAAATTTCAAATCACAAATTTGGAAAATTTCAAACTTTAGGTAAATCACAAAATCTATAAAAATTTCGGATATATTATTAATTGTAGAATTGAGTATTATTTGAATTATGTTTTTGCTAATTCTCCAAAAAATCATTAATTATTTTCTCGGCTTCTTTTAATGCGATTTCAAGATTATCGTTAATTAATACCACATCAAATTGGCTTGCAAAAGTTAGTTCATGTTCTGCTTTTGCTAAACGAACCTTCAATTTTTCTTCGGTTTCGGTTGAACGGTCTTGCAGCCGAATTCGAAGTTCTTTAACAGATGGAGGCTGAACAAAAACGGCCAGCGCCTCTTCTCCATAATATCTTTTAATATTCAACCCACCAACCACGTCAACATCAAAAATTACATTTTTTCCTAAGTTTCGAATTCGTTCAACTTCACTTTTTAATGTTCCGTAGCAAGTTCCCTTGTAAACCTCTTCCCATTCCAGAAAATCATTATTATCTACTTTTTGTTGAAATTCTTTTTCGGAAATAAAATAGTAATCTTTTGAATGAGTTTCGGTGTGCCTGGCCTCACGACTGGTTGCAGAAATTGAAAACTCGAGGTTAAAATTTAACCGAAGTAAATGTTTAACAATTGTAGTTTTTCCGGCTCCGGATGGTGCAGAAAATATAATTAGTTTTCCCTTTTTTTGAGTATTTAACTTTGAACTTTGAGCCATGAGTTTTTTACTTTTTACTTACGACTTTTTACTTGTTACTAAAGTACATTTAACAACTGTTCCTTAATTCGTTCCAAATGATCTTTCATTTGAACTACAATGCGTTGAATGTTGGTTTCGTTGGCTTTTGAACCAATTGTATTTATTTCACGTCCTAGTTCCTGAGAAATAAATCCCAGTTTTTTTCCGGTTGGGATGGGTTGTGCAATTGTTTCCAAAAAATATTCACAATGATTTAACAACCTCACTTTTTCCTCGTTGATATCCAGTTTTTCAAGATAAAAAATCAACTCCTGTTCAAAGCGGTTTTCGTCAACCGTTCCGTTTAATTTTACTTTGTCGAGGTTTTCTGTCAGGCGCGTTCTAACCAATTCAATTCTTTGTTCTTCGAAAGGTTCAAGTTCCGTCAGTAGATTTTTTATGCTTTCAATATTTCCCGAAATATCAGTAAGCAAAGCTTGTCCTTCCTGAATCCTGAATTCATCGATTTCAACCAGAGCTTTTTGTATGTTAACTAAGATTATATCCCACTCAGTATTATCAAGTGTTTCGTATTCAGTTTTAACAACATCGGGCAAACGCATTGTTGCATGCAAGGTTGATTGATCGACTTCCACATTTAGTTCTTTACTTATTTTTCTTAAATGCTGGAAATAACTTTTTAAAATCGGCTCATTAATTTTTGTGCTCGATTCGTCGCCTAAATTTTCGACATAAATGTTAAAATCAACTTTTCCACGTACTAATTTCTCGGAAAGAGTTTTTCTGATAATAATATCTTTTTCGCGATAAAGTGCCGGAGTTCTTGTATTAATGTCAATTTGTTTGCTGTTAAGCGATTTTATTTCGATGGTAAATTTTTTGTTGTTCGTTTCGAATTCGGCTTTGCCAAATCCGGTCATAGATTTTATCATATTGAATATTTTTGTGCTAAATTAGTTATTAAGTTCAAAGTTCAAAGTTCAGAGTTCAAAGTTTGATATGTATTTTCTTCCGTTTTTTTCAGGTAATTACGCCCGAGCCAATTAATTCTTCTCCCGAATACCAGGCTGCAAATTGTCCGGGTGTAATTCCACGTTGTTCATTTTCAAAAAGAAAATATGCACCCTCTTCTTTTAAATGAATGCTCCCTTTTTCCAAGGGTTGCCGGTAACGGATTCGAATGTCAAAATTTCTTCTTTCTCCAACTTTCATATTTAAATCCTCGCGAATCCAATGCATGTTCTCAGTTGAAATAAACAGGCCTTGTCGAAACAAACCGGGGTGCTCTTTTCCTTCGCCCACATAAATAATATTTCGATTAACATCTGTTCCTAGTACAAAAAGCGGTTCTTTATAACCGCCAATATTTAATCCTTTTCGCTGCCCGATGGTATAAAAATGTGCGCCCTGATGTTCGCCAATCACTTCTCCGTTCCACGGTTTGTATGGATATGGGAAACAAAGTTTTTTATAATTTTCTTCAGAAATCTCGACTTGTTTCTTTGGTGCCATAAACTTTTCGGCAATCTCAATAACATTTCCAATTTTGGGTTCTAATTGTTGTTGCAGAAAAGTGGGCAAATCAACTTTGCCAACAAAACAAATTCCTTGCGAATCTTTGCGTTCGGCAGTGGGAAGATTTTGTTGTCTGGCAATTTCCCGAACTTCGGGTTTTAGCAATTCACCAATGGGAAACATCGCTTTTGAAAGTTGAGCCTGATTTAATTGGCATAAAAAATAGCTTTGGTCTTTGTTTGGATCTTTTCCTGCCAACAACTGATGAATCGTTTCACCATTTACATCAATATCACTTTTTCGACAATAGTGTCCGGTTGCCACAAAATCAGCATCAAACTTCATTGCCTCATCCATAAATGTGTCGAATTTAATTTCGCGGTTGCAAAGCACATCCGGGTTTGGTGTTCGGCCAGCCTGGTATTCAGCAAACATGTAATCGACAACACGTTTTTTGTAGTCTTTGCTTAAATCTACAATATGAAAAGGGATATCCAGTTTTTTGGCCACCATTTTTGCAATCAAAGCATCTTCTTCCCAGGTACACGAACTGGTAATTGCACCAACTCGTTCGTGCCAGTTTACCATAAAAAGTGCTATTAGATCGTGTCCCTGCTCTTTTAATAAATAAGCGGCTACACTCGAATCAACTCCTCCCGAAAGACCTACAACTATTCGTTTCATTTTAAAAATTGAAATGCAAAGGTAGGAAATTAGAAATTCATTGTTTTTTCAACTTGTTATTTCCAAAACAAGACATTTCCTTTCCAGGAAAACCAACATCGAAAATAGTTTCGATTTCAGATTCGTTTTTTATGTTGATTGTAAAACGGGCAGTTCCTCCCGGAACAAAATTTTCAATAATTTCCGATTCAAAAATCAATGTTTTTTCGTTAGAAAGCGATTCGTTCAGAATGCATTGATTAATAAAGCTCTCGACGTGAAATTGACGGAATACCCTGTACTTTTGGTTCAGGGATAGTCATTTTCAAAGATTTTCTTTACTTCCAAATTTTATATTCAAAAAATCATTAATATTAGGTCAATTTGGAAATTACTATGGGAAAAGCAAAAGCAGTAAAAAAATTCGGCACTTTTGGTGGAGTTTTTACCCCCACTTTACTAACAATTATGGGGGTAATAATGTACCTCAGGTTAGGGTGGGTTGTTGGAAATGCAGGGTTACTTGGGGCATGGCTTATCATAATAATTTCATTCTTAATTACGCTTACAACAGCACTTTCAATGTCGTCGATAACCACCAATATAAAAATCGGTGCTGGTGGAGCTTATGCAATCATTTCTCAATCGCTTGGGCTTGAGATTGGTGGAAGTCTGGGAATTCCAAGATATGTTTCGCAGGGGCTGGCTGTTACCATGTATATTTTTGGATTTAGGGAAGGCTGGCTCTCTATTTTTCCAAATCACCCGGCGTTTATTATCGACCTTGTCGTTTTTATAATAATTTATTCTATTTCCTATAAAAGTGCCGATTTAGCTATTCGGACCCAATATATTATTATGGCAATTATTATTTCGTCGCTGTTTGTAATAGTTTTGGCTGCCTATTACGGTTCGATGCAAAACAGCACAGTCGATTCTTTAAAATGGGGAACATTCCCTGGTTCAATTGAAAACAACTTTTCGGGTTCTGATTTTTGGATAGTATTTGCCGTGTTTTTTCCGGCTGCTACCGGAATTATGGCTGGAGCAAATATGTCGGGCGAATTAAAAGACCCACGAAAAAGTATTCCTGTAGGTACATTGTGGGCAATCGGATTGAGTTTTTTAATTTATATGGGATTGGCGTACTGGGTAGCCCGGTCGGCAACAACCGAAGAATTACTCAACAATTATAACATAATGATTGACAAATCGTTTTTCCCACCTTTGGTAATAGCCGGAGTGTTAGGTGCCACTTTTTCATCTGCCCTTGCATCTATGGTTGGTTCGTCGCGAATTTTATACGCCATGGGAAAACACCAGGTATTACCTGCCAGCCGGTGGCTTGGAGGTACCAACAAAACAGGGCAGCCCCGAAATGCAATGATCGTAACTGGTGGCCTGGTTTTTTTTACCATGTTACTTCGCGATTTGAACGCAGTTGCACAACTTGTTACCATGTTTTTCCTGATTACTTATGCAATGCTAAATGTTGTGGTAATTATCGAGCAAAATCTCGGATTAATCAGTTTTCGCCCACTATTTAAAGTTCCAAAATGGATACCGTGGGTTGGACTAATTACATCAGTTTTCGCCATGTTTATAATAAATGCAACAATCAGTCTTTTTTCAGTTGCAGTGGTTTTACTGGTGTATGGCATTTTATTACAACGAAAACTAACTACTCCTTTTGAAGATGTACGAAGTGGATTGTTTGTATCGTTTGCGGAGTGGGCTGCAAAACGTACTTCGCAATTGGCACACAGACAAGAAAGAGCCTGGAAACCAAATCTTTTAATTCCGGTTAGCAATCCGGAATCGATAAAAGGGGTTTTTTCATTTCTGAAAAATGTTGCTTTCCCACAGGGTTCGATAAAACTACTTGGAATAGGCCCAAAAAACAGAGGTAATGAGTTGGCAGATCAGGTAAATGAACTCTCAAAGTCATTCCAACAGAGCAATGTATTTTCATCGTGGGCAGTTATCAGGACCGAAAATTTTGCCGAAGGTGTAAATTTTGCCAATCAGGCTTACCGTGGGTCGTTTATTAAACCAAATATTGTATTTCTAAATATGATAAACCGTGAATCCTATTTAGAAGGATTTAACGAGATCATTAATGAAGCCGCCCGATTACAGATTGGGGTACTTATATACTCACAACATCCGAATTCTGGTCTCGGGCAAAGGCAAATGATAAACGTTTGGATTAGAAACCGTGCACCCGACTGGAAAATTTCCTGGGATATTGGCAACCTCGATTTGTCAATTCTTGTGGCATACAAATTAAAGCGAAACTGGAACGCTAAAATACGCCTGGTTACGGTAGTCGAAAATGAAGAGCAAAAAGAACAGGCACGTAAATTCATGGCCGATCTGATGGATCAGGCAAGGTTACCAAAAACCGAAATAGCCGTATATATCAATAATTTTAATGAATTGATAAAAAAAGCTCCAAACGCTGACCTTAATATTTTTGGATTAGTCCCTAACCCTGATTTTGAATTTATGGAAAAAATGGTTGATGAAACTCAGACAACCTGTTTGTTTATACGCGATTCGGGACTTGAAAATATTTTTGCTTAATAAAAGAGCCCCTGCTAAAATATTTATGAACTCTCCTTCCACAGAAAAATCGGAAGCCAAAATATTTTTAACATCTAAAAAAGATCTTATTAACAGTTATGTAACTACTTTGGTCGTTCAGATTTAGATAATTTATTAAATGTCAATTATAAATACATTTCTCGCAAAGAGCGCAAAATTCTTACGCAAAGTCCGCAAAGCACATATTGTGAACTCTTTGCGATTTTAGTGTTCTTTTTATTTTGCGTCCTTTGCGTGGAATAGGATTACCTAATTATTTAAAATTCAATATATTAAATAACCTGAGTAGTTCACATTTATTTACCGATAAAAAACGAATAATTAATTCTTCTTCAACGAGCAAGGTCAGGAATCCCTCTTTTCAATCGGCAGAATTAATAAGAAGCGTAATTTTTAAATATGAAGTGTTAAATTCATTTATTAACTTTCGGCTGCAATCTTAAAACCAACAAAAATGAAATTCTTTGCACTTGTTTTTTCACTTTGCTTGTTATTGATAACCAACTCCATTTTTTCTCAGGAAACTCAAAAGTCAGTTTTTCATGCCAACCGGGGTAACGAAAATAACTGGCTGGAATATAAGAACAATAACCAGGCTTTGTATGATATAATAACTAATAAGGCATTCAAACTACTTGAGGAACGCACTGAAAGGGTGAATAAACTGAAAACCCGGGGAAATTGGATTAACTATCAAAATGAACTAAAAACCAAACTTTTTGTTTCGCTCGATAAATTTGAAAAAACGCCGCTCAACCCAAAAATTACCGGTAAAATAAAACGTGATAATTTTACGGTTGAAAAAATATTATTCGAGTCGCATCCCAATTTTCACGTAACAGCTTGTTTCTTTCTGCCAAACGAAAGGCAAAAACCTGCGCCGGCAGTTATCTATTGTTCGGGGCACACTGAACTTGGTTTTCGTAGTGAAGTTTACCAGCGTGTTATTCTGAATTTAGTTGAAAAAGGATTTATTGTTTTTGCTTTCGATCCGATTGGGCAGGGAGAACGTTTGCAATATCCAGACCCTAAAACAAACAAATCGATGGTTGGCAGTTCAACAAAAGAACATACTTACGCCGGCGTACAAACACTTTTGACAGGGACCTCTTTAACTGATTATTTTATCTGGGAAGGTGTCCGTGTGTTGGATTACCTTGAAACCCGAAAAGAAGTTGACATGAAACGAATTGGGATTACGGGCCGTTCAGGTGGTGGAACACAATCGGCAATGATTGCAGCTTACGATGAACGGATTTATGCATCGGCTCCCGAATGTTATATTACTACTTTTGAACGCTTGCTTCAATCAATTGGTCCACAAGATGCCGAACAAAATCCGTACAATGCCATTGCAAACGGATTCGACCACCCCGATTTTATGCATTTACGGGTACCAAAACCAACATTAATTGTAACTACAACTCACGATTTTTTTAGCCAGCAGGGCGCACGCGAAAGTTTTGCGGAAGCTCAAAAATCTTATACTGCTTTTAATAAATCTGAAAATATTGGCATGGTTGAAGATTTTGGCGTACACGAATCAACCAAAAATAACAGGGAATCTGTTTATGCTTTTTTTCAGGAGCATTTAAAATTACCCGGCGATAATACTGACAAAGAAATGGAACTTTTTACTGTTGAAGAACTTTTTGTTACGGAAACCGGCCAGTTAGGTAATTCAATAAAAGGGGAAACGGTGTTCAACTTAAATCAAAAATATTTTGAGAAAAAAGAAATTCCGCAAAATGAATTAAAAGAAAAGATACGGGAGATTTCGGGGATTAAGTTTAATCGGGAAATGAAGTCTGCTGTTTACACCGGAAAATTTGTTGACGATGATTTTGAAGTTGAAAAGTATTTTTTGGAAAACGACCAAAAAGATTTTGCATTGCCTGTTTACCTCATTCAGAATCCTGAAAAAGAGACAAAAAATATATTAGTTTGGTTACATGCTGAAGGAAAAGAGAAAGTACTGGAATCGGTTTTTCTTCCGGAAATGTTAAAAAATGGATTTACTGTAATTTCTGCCGATCTGCCCGGTATCGGAGAACTTTTCGACCCCGGATTTAGTGGCGATGGTTTTATTAAAAAGGTTCCATTTAATTATACTTTTGGGGCAAATATGGCAGGATTGAGTGTTCCGGGAATCCAGGCAGAAGCCATCGATTTATTGGTTCAGTTTGTAGAAAAAGAAAAAAACCTTCAACAAAATAAAATTTATGCTTTTGTTGAAGGAGAAATAAATTCAAGCTTTTTACATTTCACTGCCTTCAAAAATCCTTTTTCAAAAATCCTTTTATTGAATCCCTTTGAATCAAATCGGAGCTTGATTGAAACAGAATATTACGATCCCAAACTGGCATTTTATGTGCCTCCCGGAAGTTTGCCATTTTACGATTTCGGGGATTTGGTTTCGTTGTTACCCGAAGATTCATTTAAAATAATAAACCCCGTAAATGCTTTTGGTGAAACCGTTGACTCAGAAAATAATACTGAAATTTTAGACTTCCTAAACCAATAAAAAACCCGTACTATTTTTTACCTATATTCAGATAACAGAAAAATATTATATTTGAATAAAAATCAATAAACCTAAAAAATGATAAACCTGAAATCTTCACTATTAAGCGGAAAAAAACTTCTGCTTTTAACATTTGTACTTACAATTTTAACGGCATGTAATACCAACAACTGGCCAAATTTTAGAGGTCCCGATACTAATCAACTCACATCTGAAAAAACACTTCCGTTAGAATGGAGTAACGACCTAAACCTGAATTGGAAATATGATTTAGTTGGCAGAGGATGGTCGAGCCCAATTGTTTGGGGAAACAAAGTGTTTTTCACGAATGCTGTTTTGGAAGATCCATCAATTTTACCTCCAGCACGGGAAGGAAGAAGACAAGACAATCCGTTTGATGCAGTTTACAATTTTGAAGTAATCTGCCTTGATTTAGATTCGGGTGAAGAAATCTGGAAAAATATTGCGTACAATGGCAAACCACGTTACAAAACTCACCGCGACAATACTTATGCACCGGAATCAATGGTCACCGATGGCAAAAATGTATATGCCTATTTTGGAATGCACGGAATATTTTGTTACGACATGAAGGGAAACCTTGTTTGGGAAAAGGATTTGGGGAATTACCCGATGCAATCGAACTGGGGCACTTCATCTTCTCCGCTGCTGTACAAAAAAGTATTGTACATGCAAATCGACAACGAAGACAATTCTTTTTTAGCAGCGCTTGATTCAAAAACAGGCGATGAAATATGGAGGATAGATCGTGACGAAAAATCGAATTGGGGTACACCTGTAATTTGGGAAAATAGTGTACGGAAAGAACTGGTTGTTCAGGGTAAAAAAGCACGTTCTTACAATCCTGAAAATGGGGAGTTGCTTTGGGAATTGGATTTGGGCGGAGGCCGTAACATTGCATCGCCAACATGGGGTTATGATATGATTTTTATGGGAAACGAAACCCGGCGCGACGGCGGGGGCTTTTTGTTTGGAGTAAAAGCTGGTGCAGCGGGAGATATTTCTTTATCTGAAGGTCAGGTTTCAAACGATTGGGTGGCCTGGTCGGTTCCAAAGTCGGGGATTGCAATAGCATCTCCCCTATTTTACGAAGGGCTGGTTTATATTGTTGACCGCAACCGGGGACAGATTTTTTGCTACGAAGCCACTACCGGAGAAGTAGTTTATCCTGGCACTAAAATTAAAGATGCAAAAGATTTTTGGGCTTCACCATGGGCTTTCGACGGGAAAATATATTGCCTCGACGACAGGGGAACGACCCATGTTATTCAAGCCGGAAAAACTTTTATGGAATTAGGAAAAAATAAGCTAAACGATGTTTTCTGGGCATCAACAGCAATAGCCAAAGGTTCGTATATTTTTAGGGGCGAAAAAGCAATTTATTGTATTCGGTAGATTCATTCAGATAGGATATTTTTTGATTTTCTTTTTGTAGTTTAAAACTAACCAGCGGGTTACAAGTGTTCTATATTTAGAATCGGACCTTGACAATTGTAAGTAAAAAGGAACCGTTCTTTTAAAAGAGAACGGTTCCTTTTGTTTTTATTAATTGGGTGCTTCGGATTCCGATTCGAAGTTTTGGAAATGGCAATTTAGAAATCGCCATACCCAGAAAAATAAGTCTAATATTTTATTTCACCAGTTGGTGCGCAATTTTATCATGTTCCTTTAATACATCTATTAAAAATCACACAATACAATCGTGCGTGTGCAAAGCAAAAAAGGCTTACTTGAAGTAATAGTAGTCAAATGATTAGGCACAAAAGTTTAAAAATTACAAAAGATACACTTATGTTTCAGAACATAATTCTAGAAATTTAAAAAATCAATTGGATGAACTAATTTAGAGAAAAAGTTTGGATATACCCCAATTTTTGGTACGGTATCCGAACAAAAGAATAAGGGAATAAACGAATGTTTTCGGATAAACAGCCGTTAGCAAACATTTAAACTAATCCACGATGGGAACAATTATTTTTATCATATTAATAAACCTTCATATGAATATCCTTCCTAAAGAAAAAGTTGCGATTGAAGCCTTTGGAACAATTGAAAGGATGGAAGGAGATACAGCTCATTATTTAGCTTCTGGATTTGTATGTTTAAAGCCTAATATTGTTCTGACCTGTTTACATGTTGTGAAAGACATTGATTCCCTTTACTATCATCCAGGGAGTCACAGAAAAAATTATCTTTTAACCAAAAAAGCGACTTTTGCACCTCTAGATTTAGCAGTTTTAGAACTACCAGAAGGCATTAAAATCACTCCATTAAAACTAACAGACAATGAGAAGATTTCTGTTGGAGATACAATCGACTATCTTGGCTATGATAGACCTACGACTGAATCAAATGAGCATGTAACGCTGACAGGAAAACAATCAAAACTAATTTCTATAGACAGGAATTATTTATACTTTGAAGGATATTGTCACACTGGTTATTCTGGAGCACCGATTTTAAATATGGAAAGTAAAGTCATCGGTATGATTTCAGCTGGTAAAGTTTTATCGAAGGAAGAAAATTTCATGCAAGTTAAATGCTCACGATTGGATTTAGATGTCGTTTCCAAATATATTAAAGATTAACAATTAGCGAAAAATGAATCTGGATAGCGAATATTTATATTTACCCAAAAGACACTGGGATAAACACAAACAATGTGAATTGTTTGTCAGACAAATCGAAGAGTTTATTGTAAACGAAGTTTATAATGATTTGCGCTTTCAAAAATTTGACTTAGAATCAGTAGATGATTTTAAAGAAGACGAACATATATTCGATTATCTATTGAGAAAAGAAAAGTTTGAGGAGCATGATAACTTTGTGATAAAAAGCCTTGTCAATGGATTAATAATGGACGTTTGTTATTTTCTGCAGGAGGCTTTATTAGCTTCTAAAAAGATGAGATTGACAGTTGCTTTTTCACTACTTAGAAAACCTTTTGTATATCATCTTCCTGTTTTTTTAAGAATATTGTTTGATGAAGATTTTCTGGATAAATTTAATAATGAGGATTCATTTGATGTAAACTATATTACCGATAACAAAAAAAAAGATTTAATAAAAAATTCCCTTCCCTATTTACTAGCTTCAAAAACACTTAAGGAAGAAGAAATATTCGATTGGATTTTCAATCAAAAAGAATCAGATAGTCTCATTAATCTTACAAATAAAGCTTTACACCTATCAACAACGAGAAATAAAAGCAATAAAACAGATATCCAAAATTTGAATTTTATCTTTTCAAATCCAAGTGACATTGAGAATCTTTGGAATTACATTTATACTAAAATACCAGTACTAATACTCTACTTATTGGAAATTATTGAGCCTTTGGTGTTTGCGATAATCGAACTACCTGATGGTGTTTATGAAAAGAGAATTGAAGAAAGAATTAAAATAATAACAAAAAACGTTTGCTAACAAAAGCTAAATACCATATGGGGTACAGCGGGTATTCGAACCGCAGTTCTTCGTATCAACAACGCCAATTCGTCTTTGACGATTTGGCTTAAAAAATGAAAAAATGAATAAACGAATTGGCTTAGTGCAACTTGAAAGTGAAGTGCTTAGAAATCCCGTACAGCACTTAGCCAAACAGTTATGTGCAATGCAATTGGAGTGTGTAATTCAAATGAAGTAAAAAATAAAAAGCCTATGAAACTAAATAAAATTTGCTCGACTTTCATATTGTTTTTAGTTATCATTTCTTCTCTATCCTGCTCTGGAGACAAGAAAGTACCATTAGAACAAAAATTACAAAATGTACTTGATAATGGAATTAAAAAATATGATGTCAAAGGTGTTTCTGCTGCCATAATTTTTTCTAAGGATAAGAAATGGACGGGTACAAGTGGGATTTCACATGATACCGTTACCATTAAACCGGATATGCTTTTTGCCATCGGAAGTATAACAAAAAACTTTGTAGCCTCTCTTACTCTCAAACTCGTAGAAAAAGGCAAACTTTCGCTTGATGACCCTTTATCAAAATGGCTACCTGAGTATCCTCATGTAAACAGTGAAATTACAATTAGGCAACTCCTAAACCATACCAGTGGAATTTATATGTTTTGGAGTAATCAAAAAATATGGGATGACCTTATAAAAGACAGGACGAAAATATGGACACCTGATGAAGTATTGACCTATATTAAAGAACCTTATTCTGAACCCGGAGAAGGTTTTCGTTACTCAAATACAAACTATTTATTGCTTGCTATGATTATAACCAAAGCAACTGAATCAACTCTTTCATCAGAATTTAAAAAACATTTTTGGCAGCCATTGAATATCAATAGTGCTCGTTTGTCGATAGAAGAGAAAATTCCTGACAACCAGGCTCATGTATTTGGGGATAATTTCAATGATGATGGTTCGTATCTCGATTTGACATTCCTTCCACGAGAATCACATGAAAGTATAACCTATGGCTCAGCAGGGATTTTTATGACTGCAGAAGATTTAGCCTTATGGTGCCACTCTCTTTTTGAAGGTAAAATCCTAAATCAGCAATCAATGGATGAAATGTTACAATATGTCACCTTCAAGCCAAGCGGCAATATGACCGGGTACGGATTAGGTGTACAACTATTTAAAAAGAAGTATTCAAATGGGAAAAAAGCAATTGGACATAGTGGTGCTAATATTGGAACTTCAGCTCGTATGGTTTATCTGCCGAAACACCACTTGAGTATTGTGGTTATGATAAATAGCATGAATCACAGATGCAATGAATCTATTATCAAAGACTTAACAAATATATCTCTTAAGGAAATAAATGCCTATTCGATAATTCCGAGATTTGATTTTTTCCCTTTGGGTTTTGTTATAATTGCCGCAGCAGCGTATTGGTTAGTATTTATTATAATTCGTATAAGGCGAAAAAAGAAAAGAAAAATTAGATCAGGGAATATTATGAAACAGGGATGATAAATAATAAAAACACATAACAATGTGTTTGCCACAAATGAAAAATTAGAGATAATTATGGAACGAATTGTTGAATGTCATCAAGATTATTTTCATGATATTGAAAATGCAAATAAATATCTATACGATGCAAAAAATGCTTCAAAGGCAAGATTTAATAATTTTTTGTCTTCTATAAAAAAGTTGGACATTAAGGGCAAATATTTAGAAATTGGCTCTGGACCAGGAATTATTACACAGGTTGTTGCGACGCAACATCCAAATGTAGAAATTACCGCAAATGATATCTCGCCCGAAATGATTAAGCTTGCACAACTGGATTTAACTGAAGATTTAATGACAAGAGTTAAATATATGATTGGAGATGCTTGTGATATAAATTCTATAAAAGATTTAGGAAAGTTTGATTTGATTTATTCAACTTTTACACTACATCATTGGGATAATGCAGAATTGGCAATAAAAAACTTATACTCAATGCTGAATGATAATGGATTGATTTATATACATGATTTAAAAAGAGTTAGATGGCTTTATTATATAAAATCTCAAAGTGGTTTTTTCAATTCAATTCGAGCTGCATATAGACCGGATGAAATTAAAGCTATGTTGAATAGAATTGGAATTAAAGAATTTGAAATCAGACCAGTTTTTCCGTTTTTTATGCAATCTATTTTGATAAGAAAATAAACATCTGTGTATAACACGCAATATAAAAAACTGGACGAACATATTGGACATGAATATTTTAACATTAAATAATCAGTGAAGTAGATTGAAAGATTGGAGTTTCAAAATGCCCAACATTTTAATATTGTCACCGTTATCGGCAACCAAATGAGAGGCACCATATAAACAATGAACCAAAGCTAAAATTATGAAAGTTAAATTTATCATTTTCATTTGTTCATTTTGTATTCTTTCATCAGCATATTCACAAAAAGTATTATCGCTTCATCCACTATTTACTGAACAGGATGCCGTATTGATTCCTGAAATAGAAGGTTTGTGGAGCATTCAGGATTTTGACATGACCATTTCATTTCAAAAAGCTGGAGACAATTTCTATCTATTAAAATATGGTAGTGAAACAAATGCATCCACTTTTGAAGCCGTGTTTGTAAAAATAAAGGATGAAATATATCTCGATCTTTGCGGTGTAATGCCAGATACATTAGGTGATGGAGATTATAGGAGTTCTTTCGTTACCGGGCACTCATTTTACAAAATCAGCATAACAAAAGACATATTGCAACTCCATGAATCAAATTATTCCTGGTTTTACAATTATGCTATGAAAAATAATTTAACTCTCAAATATGAATGGGTTCAAAACGCTATGTTGTTGACTCTCAAAACAGATGAATTAAAATCGTTTTTAGCGGAACACCAGAATGAGCAAGAGATCTTTAAAAATTCTATCACATTAATAAGTAATCATAATGATATTGCCGAAAAAACAAATCTTACAAAAAAAGACTCAAAGGTAAAACCCGAAGCAATTATTTCGCAAAAATGTATTCCAAAATTTCCATTTAAAGATGGCTGGCTTGGTGGAGATGGTGATGTTTCGGTTCCATTAAATGCAACTACAACTTTATTCCTTTTTAGTGACACCTATGTTGGAAACAAAAATCAACAAAGCAGAAAGGAGCCGGGAATGCAAATGGTCTCAAACACGGTAGCTGTTCAATCGTGTTTACCCAATAGAGAGACTGATATAAAATATTTCTGGAACAATATGTATTCTAATAATCCAGAACCAATTTTTAAAACCTATACCAAGCGCTATAAATATTGGGTGACTGGAGCTTTTATGATTAAAAACGATTTATATGTAGTGCTTGAAAAAGTTGGAAGCAAGCTTGGTGCATCACCTGACGATATTTTCAATTTTTCGCTTTTAGGATTTACACTGGCAAAAATCAGCAATACCTATGACGCACCTAACGAATGGCAAATTGAATATATTTCCTTGAAGGATTTTGGCAATCCTTCTATGGGATTAGGGCCTCACATAGTACTTGACGATTATATATATTTCTTTGTAAGTCGTTACGACAAAGCTCAGGTTCTGGTTAGGAAACCAATTGATTTTATAAATAATCCGGAACAACCTTTTGAATATTATGCCTTGAACAAGACATGGAAAGAAGGTTTAAATACGAATGATATGGAAACGATAGTCAATGGTTTCAGAAGCACTACGGTTAACTATCATCCGGAAATGAAACAATGGGTAATGATTAGTGATATAAGGTTCATGGACAATAAAATAAAAATGCGCACTGCTCCTGTATTGACAGGTCCATGGTCTGATGAAATAGTGATTTATGAAATTCCCGAAATAACACCAGGCAATTTATTATATAGTAAATCAAATTTTTGTTACCTGCCCCGAGAACACATTCAATATTACGATTCAAAAAATCATGTGATGCTCCTTACGTATGACATTAACAATACAAATTTTTCTGAAATATTATCAAGTCCTAAAATCTATACTCCCAAGATAATTACAATTCCTTTGAAGAAGAATGGCAGTCGATAATCGTGTGTAGGTTGTTAACGACCTGGCCGCTGCCAGTGAACCTCTCGTATCACTTTACGTACGTATCTATCAGATGAAAATAGGACAGGCAGTGTACTGAAGTTCGTTAAATTGTGAAATGCCTTTTTCTTTGGCAAATTTTATTGCATAATTTACAAGAAAACTCCCAACTCCACTCCCTGTCCTATTATCATCAACCACAACATCTTCAATCCAAGCTTTCCGGCCGCTCGGTATTTTATATAAAATAAGCATTAAAATGCTAACTATCTCCTTTTCCTTAGTCAGAAAAATATATGAATCTTTTGCTTTAATAATTTCGGTTAGATAATTTTTTGAAGGTATTTCAGTTTTTGAATTTAGTTGTTGAATTAATTTTTCAAACGCCAACATTACTTCATCATCGATATTATTTAGAAGTAAAATTTCCATAATTAATTTAAAAAGTCTTTTTGAAAAAAAATCAATTAGTAATTAAAGTTGAAGTGGATGAACAAACAAAAACCTTTTCTCATGCCCAATCATTTTTGTAACTTTTCAATAACATTCAGTTATTTATCATTTGTTTTTCGATCATAAGTATTTTCAAATTACTCGCTCAAACATTAGCAACCTAACATCCATTACCGATTTTCCAGGTATTTCCAAAGCTTTCAAAGTCAATTCAATCTTGCCCTTTTCTGCGTGTATTTTTCCAAGTTTTAGAGGTTTAAATTCTTTTATGTAAGAATTCCCCCTAAAAACGCGATCGTTTTCCATGCCGGTTAATGGAGGATTGAATGATTCTGTAATTTGTCCAATTAATTTGTCGTTACCCATTGACAATTCAAAAGAAGAACCTTCATCTCCTTCGGGGCAAGTGTAATACAATACAATTTCAAAGTTTCCTTCTTCTACAATTTCCACATCCCAAACAATCTTATCATCCAGGCTAATCCAGTTGGTAAAAAAAGTGCAATTTGGCGATCTGTTTGAACGTTCGATATTACCATGAGCTATTCCGTCGCGAGCTGGGATTTGGGTAAATTTTGTATCAGGATGCCCAAGAGGTAACAATCTTTCGTCCTTCACAGGTAGTTCAATTAAAACTTCATTCTTGAATTTTTCCGCAGCCTCCAACATTTGATTCATAATCTGCGGAATTTCACTGCTTAAATTATTTACTTGCGCCCGGTCATTTTCAATATCAAAAACTGCCCCGTTATTATCTAACCTGTATTTTTGATTTCGTGTACTTAACTTGTCTTTCCAATAAGTAAATAAAAACCTGTCATTCCAATTTGGGTTATCCTCTAATAGTAAGGGTTTCAAACTAATACCATCCAGTGGTTTTTTTATTTGAAGGTCAATTTCTGCCAAATCTGCCAATGTAGGCAACAAATCTATTGCACCCGAAATCTGTTCAATTCTATTTCCTTTTTCAATTTTTCCAGGCCATTTCATAACTAACGGTGAACGCACGCCGCCTTCATCCGTCGATCCTTTAATGCCTTTCATCCTGCCATTCCAACGCCAACTGTTTGGACCGTTATCACTAAAATAAAGTACAATTGTATTGTCCTCGATGCCAAGCTCCTCAATTTTATTTAAAATCCGCCCCACATTCCAATCGATATTTTCGCACATGGCAAGAGCAGCTTTTGTATAGGGTTCATCCTCTCGTTCGGCAATACTGGCTTTCAGTTCTAATTCTTTATCAGTAAACTTATCCCACCATTTATCAGGCACTTGCATAGGGCGGTGAGGCGTATTAAAAGGAAGGTATAGAAAAAATGGCTTGTCTTTATTTTGTTCCATAAACTGCAAACCATGGTCGGTAAAATCATCGGTAATATAACCGTTGCCAGTTACCAATTCTCCATTATGTTCCAACATCGGGTTAAAATAGTTTCCCCAATGACCAGAACAAAAACCATAATAATCATCAAATCCGCGCCCGTTGGGATGATAAGGATATTGCATTCCATTGTGCCATTTGCCGTAAGCAGCAGTTTGGTAACCGGCGTTTTTAAACACATCGGCAATTGTCGTTTCGTCAAGGTCAAGCCTTTCGCCACCAAGCGATGTTCCAAATACACCTCCCCTCACATGGTATCTGCCAGTTAGCATCTCGGCCCTGGTAGGAGAACAAACCGGACAAACGTAAAAATTATTGAAAGTAACACCCTCGGAAGCAAGTTTATCAATATTAGGAGTTTGGAGATTTGTATTCCCACTTAAGCTTAAATCTCCCCATCCTTGATCATCTGAAAGGATAATTACTATGTTTGGTTTTATCGATTGTGATTGTTCTTTTGTAAGGCATCCTGTAAATATCAAACTAACTATGAAAGTCAGTGCTAAGACTTTTATGCCTAAAATCAAAATATTTGTTTTTTTTCTCATTTGTTTAAAATTTAAAATTGTTTAAAATTTTTCATGAAATTTTCCCTTTCTCAAAAAGAAAATTGTACATCAAAATTTCAATTTTTTACGAAGATTGTTTAAATAATTCTAATGAGTTAACATTGGAATCTACGATTCAAACTGCTTAAACTTTTCGAATTACAGGCATCTTTTTATAGGAAAATATCTTTATGTCATAATTCACTAAAAGTATCAAAATTTTTATTCAACAAATTTTAGTAACATCTATTTCAAGGATTTTACCCAGTTTTTCTATTTTATTTGCAATGTGCCCAATCCCGATTGCGCAATGGTGTGCAGGTCCCTGCTTCGACCATTCGTTGATAAACTCTTTTACATTTAACGAAAATTTATACCGACTATTGGTATTTCCTATTTCTAAAACCGGACCGGGAACCGACTCCCCTTCAGCAACTAAAAGTGAAACTCCCATTTTCTTTTCAACAACAGATAGTAAAGTAACCGGTCCTTTTTTAACCCTCATTTGTATTGAAAGGCCTTTGCCCGGTTTGCCATGATAGATGGGTAACGGAACAAGTTTTACCTTTCCCTCCGCTATTTCAAAATGGGCTGGGCCATCGTGCCCGAGGTAAATAATATCGTCTTTAAAATCCATTAAATAGAATTCGGAGAATGAACCGCC
>Ga0209249_1000882_pt1 | contig 32821 bp, 27 predicted proteins | sample SaaInlV_200m_DNA_4_FD_184653 | JGI IMG/M metagenome (GOLD analysis project Ga0209249, IMG submission 184653) | Marine microbial communities from expanding oxygen minimum zones in the Saanich Inlet - SI037_S3LV_200m_DNA (SPAdes) (version 2) | ecosystem: Environmental > Aquatic > Marine >...
TCGCAATGCTTCCAAGTCCACAATCAACTGGCGCTTCACTACAGAAGATGCTCGCATCAAATTACACCGCTTATATCCGACAATAAATCTTGGCTGAACTACTAGAATAGAACCACAATATAGCAAGAAACCGCTCAACTTCGTCTGTTGGCGGCTTCTTTAAAGTTGATGACCGACCTGGGACTCGAACCCAGAACCGATTGATTCACGTTCAAGGAGTTCAATTTCAGGGAGAAAAGAGCTAGCTCAACTACTCTCCTCTCCCGAGAAGATTGGCCTTATCTAAGTTTAATCCACGCCAAATTCGCGTAACATAATAAGCTCAACCCAACAAATTCTTGATTGGCAAATATGGGCGTATAGCATCAAGGTCCAACCCTCGCGTGTAATGCACAACCATGTCAATTCCTTTCCATCCTCCTCCTACCTGTACAACTCGAGTTGGGGCATTATTCTTCGTTGTTTGCAAGGCAAATGTTCGGCAGAAATCATGAGGAGATATTCTAAATCCAAGCTTCTCTCCCCAACGCCGAACAGTCGCCTTTAGACCATTCACAGTCATTCCACTCCCCTTCGTTAATCCTTGTGTACTCAAAAATAATTGATCAACACCTGGCTTTGGTTGTCTGTATGGGAGATAGCCAAGAATAATATTCGCCGTCTCTTCCGAGAACGCCCTCTCTCCCCACTCTCCTCCTTTGACAATTACCTGCAAAGTACAAGTTTCCAAATCCACATCTGAAAAACACAGGCGGGACAGCTCAGAAACACGTAATCGCGCGTCTACAGCAACAGAGACGATAGCCAAATCGCGCCTCCCCTTCGCTGTGTGTGGATCAAAAGATACTAATAAAGCAAGCAATTTTTCAGAATCAAGCGACCTCTGAATTTTCGACTTTTTTCGCCTCACACGCGCAGATAAAGCAGAGTGATTATGACCAAAACGCCAAGCCAAGAATTGACGTGACGCGGTAACAGAAACATATTGGATCGAATTACCCCATGTTGGTCGATCAAAATGTGCAAGAAGTGCAGCTGCACCGATTTGCTCTAGGTTAGGAATGGAAATCAGGTCAAGTAAGATGCGACGATAAGTCTCTTGTGTGGCAATTGAGTACCCCTTCTCAATCAAAAAAACTTCAATGTCTTCTTTCATTTTCTTCTCCTTAGTAAGGTAGGATATGCAAACTGCATAGGAGATAATATTAAGACTTTGTCTCTTACTTTGTCACAAGAATAAAAAAAGGTAGCAACAATTTGCTACCATCTGCTATCCAAGCTCAAGATTACAAATAACACTTGACCATACGCAGTCTACTGCATTAATTTTTGTATGTCAAATATGCATCCCAAAGACAACAGCCTTATAAATCCCCTCTCCCATTACTTGTTTCCTGTACTTTTTTGTGAATCATTTGGCTGAATTGCCCGAATTGAAGCATTGTGGTTCTATTAAATTGTCCACATCTAAATAGAATTCCAAAGCTCTTCTTGGGATAACTGTTAGAAGCGATAAACCTGTGTCCTTAGGGTTACACACAAACGAAGAAGTTCAACTCACAATCCCCAGCAAAGCGATAATCAGCCGAGCTGGGGTGCGCGTCAATTATGAAATCTGTGAGGAAGAGATCATCAACAAGCCGCGAAATCCATCATGGCGGGCTAACTCTCTGCCACGTCTGTGCCGGGCACGTCTATTACCAGCCGCAGGGTGTTGAAGTCCAGTTCTCACAGGTGATCGCATGAAAGCTAACCTTTTGCTTGTTTGCTACACTTAAAGATCGTGCAGGAGCCTGTGAGACAAAAACCAGGGAAAAACAAAGAGATACATTCCAAACTAAAATCACGGAACAAGGGGTGTATAATCTTGAAAATGTCTCTTAGAAATTGACCTTTTTGTCCCAAATATTCAGAGGACGTACAATCGGGAGATCAGGATTCAATAAGTTCGAAGGTTGTGGGGCTACCCCATCGCCGTGTGGCGTTGTATCGGTGAAGGGTGGGGTGGGTGTAAAAATGTTCGTGGTGAATAAGATCCTAACCAATTAGGTTTTATACGATCCGCTCTTCAGTGTTCTGATTTTTTTCTTACCAGCTAAGGATGAGCAATTCGGGCTCAAAGCAATAAGAAGATAGCACCAATAATAAATCGAAGATGTATTTCGATATGTGGAAAAGCTGCCTACAGAAGACATTGGCAGAGGTTCGAAACTGATAGCCAGCTTGGTTTGGAGCGTAGAGGTGAGTACATCACAAGTTGGCATCGGGCCGCGTGATGAACTCATGAGCCTGGTGGAGAACGTGTGCGAGAATCGCACTTGTCTATAAGCTGATACACAGCAAAAGAGTTTTCAATGCAAACAAGATTAAAAGACGGCGATCATGTGGGCATTATCGGCGGAGGACCGGCAGGCAGTTTTGCAGCCATTCATCTGCTCACGTTGTCGCGGCAACACAATCTGGACCTGCAGGTGACCATTTTCGAGCCGCGCGATTTTAACCGCCCTGGCCTCAGTGGATGCAATCGCTGTGCGGGCATTCTATCGTCTCGTCTGCTGCGAGGATTGAAAAGATTGGGAATCCAACTGCCCCCAGATGTGATCCAAGCCAATTTGCAAACTTACGCCATTTGCCTGGATAATGAAACGCTGGAAATCCAACAGCCAGACCCATCTCGGCGGATCGTCAGCATCTATCGCGGCGGCGGACCGCGTTTGCTGCAAGAGCCCTCTCCCACCAGCTTTGATGCGTTTATGCTTAAGAAAGCCATCGCGCTTGGTGCAAAGCACCTCCCTCAGCGGGTGCGAGTCGTCCATTGGGAAAAAAGGCCTATCATCCACACCGGACGAAATCACTTTCCTGTTGACTTCCTGATACTGGCTACCGGCATCAACAGCCGTCCACCCTTATCAGCCACCTTCGGCTATCACCCGCCAAAAACAGTACTTATGGCACAGGATGAAATCCTACTACCACCCTCCTGGCCCGCTAACCAAGTACGCGCTTACTTTCGCAAACCAAGTGGATTGCTCTTTGGTGCACTCATTCCAAAAGGGAAGTACATCAATATCTCGCTGCTGGGTAAAGGGCTGACGAATCATTCCATAGAGGATTTCATTGCGGCACAAAACTTGAGCCAGGATCTGCAATTCACACCCGAAAGCCGCTTGTGTGGCTGCACACCCCAGATAGCTGTCTCCTCAGCCCGGCGATTCTACGGAAATCGTTGGGTTACCGTCGGAGACTCTGCCGTCACACGCCTATATAAAGATGGTATCGGCTCGGCGTTTTATACCACCCAAGCCGCTATGCGAATTGCCATAGAATACGGCATCTCGCAGCGCGCTTTTGGATTTCAGTATGCTCCCTATTGTCGCCGGATTGCCCGCGATAATTTGTATGGTCGGCTGCTTTTTACATTATGGCAACTAACGCTAAGATCAGAGAAATTCCTGCACGCCTGGATGAAAGCCATTCATTCAGAACAGAAAACCCCGTCACAAGAACATGTTCATTCTCGCATTCTGTGGGGTATGCTGACAGGTGACGAACCATATAAAAAATTGTTCTGGCTCTCAGTTCGACCTCAAGTTGTGTTGGACCTCTTGCGCCATATTAAATAATATGGGAGTATTTCATCTCAGCGGAGATAATTGGAGATAACTATGGATGCAACCCCTCTCTCAAATGGGGCGCGTGTGGTAATCATCGGCGGCGGTCCGGGCGGCACAGGTTGTGCCCTTGCTTTGCAAAATAAGGCAGCACAAATGGGGCGTCGAATCCAAATTACGATCCTGGAAGGCAAACGATTTTCTGGAGAGCACCACTATAATCAATGCGCCGGGGTACTCTCTCCCCCGCTGCCAGAACTACTGAAGACACGCCTGAACGTCCCCTTTCCCACCCACCTTGGTTATATCGAGATTCCGGGGTATGTGCTGCACACAGGCAAAGAAACGATCACTCTGGATGGCGATGAACACCCATCCACTGCGCTGCGCCGAATACAGTTCGATGAATACATGCTTCGGACGGCACAGGAACGCGGAATTGCTATCCAGACAGCGCGCGCAGTTGATCTTGAATTCCACCCTGATCGAGTTGTCATCTATGCTGAAAATGCGACTCTGGAAGCGGATGTCGTGGTAGGCGCGTTCGGCTTGGACGAGGGCACAGCCGCCCTCTTCGCTCGCCACACGGCCTACCGGCCTCCAGATGCGCTCAGCTCAGTGGTGACCAAATACCATCCCGAAAGCGATAGCTTAGCTGCCTTCGGGTCACATATCCACGCTTTTTTGCCCGCCCACCCCCACATTGAGTTTGGTGCCGTAACACCGAAAAAAAATCATCTGACGATCAATATTGCCGGTCGCAGCGTAGATGCTACACATATGCAGACCTTTCTGGCTGATCCGCAGGTGCGTGCTGCCCTGCCTAGCCCTGAGCAACCCCGGCAAAACAAAAGAGCCGACTTCCAGTTTTACAAGGGTCGTTTCCCCTGCTCAAAGGCACGCAACTATTATGGTGACCGCTATGTGATGGTCGGTGATGCGGCTGGGCTGGTACGCGCCTTTAAAGGTAAGGGTGTCACATCAGCTGTTCTGACAGGCATCCGGGCTGCGGAAACGATCTTGCAGACCGGTATATCACAGCAAGCCTTTAATGATAGCTATCGGACTGCTAATCAAGACATTCTTCGTGACTTGCCCTATGGTCGCGCCATGCGCCAACTGACCATCATCATGTCGCGATTTGGCTTGCTAGACTCGGTCGTGCGCGCCGCCCAACATGACATCACTCTTCAGCGAGCACTCTTTGACGCGGTTTCCGCTCATGCCCCTTATAGCGAAATTGCGGGCAAGGTGCTACAGCCCCAGGTGATTTGGGGTGTATTACGGGCATTTGTCAGCTAAACAAATAATAACTGCATTCAGCACGAAGCAACTAACCCTAGGAATTGACTACTATAGCCTGTTTTTTCAAACCAAATCCAACTTTGGGGATGCGAAGTAGTTCCAGCTTGGAAGATATTATGAACTTATAAAAACGCTTCAAAAAAAACCTAAGCCTATTCTATTTGAGTAGATTTTTAGACATTTGGCTTCTTTCTCTTCCATTCATATTGCTAAACCATAACTTGTACCACCATAATTGGCGAAGGTATTGGACAACAAAAGACCCTAAAGACTTGGTGAGTCTTCAGGGTCCAAAAGAGGGAATACGTCTATTTTGGGATTAATCCATTGCTTCTAGCGAACTGAGAAACGCCCAAATTGCCTGCAATTCCTCGTCTGTCATGTTGCTGTATTGATTCCATGGCATTTCATTTGAATTGAGAATTCTCCCGCTGGGTACTATACCAGAACGCATTGCACTAAAGAAATCGTCTTCGCTCCAGCTTTGTAATTCACCACCGGGTGTCAGGTTTGGGCCTTGGGGGGCGTTCGGGTCAGTTGCGCCTGCCAGCTTAGGTCCGTGACAATCTTTGCAAATTGAAACCGTCACCAAGTGCTCGCCATAGGCTGCATTAGGGCTGGGTACCGGAGCGGTGGGAGGCACCATATGGTCAATTATATCGACCGGCATTGGTATGATACCCAAGCCTAGAAGCAGCTTCAACGGGGGACGCGCGCTTCGGGCAGAAAAGGCGTTATCTACTGCAGGCAGCGTTTTCAAATAGGCAATCATCGCGCCCAGATCTTCATCACTAAAATGTGCATAGTGCTGGGAGGGCATAAATAACAACCCACGCCCATCTGCACCCACGCCATGACGGAGAGCCAGCACCCAATCCGAATCGGTGTAGATCGCGCTCACACCGCCCGCGCCTGATGTCAGATTGGGTGCGGGGATGGTTACAAGACCTGGATCATCAAAAAACATCGTCCCGGCCAAGTCATCACCATGACAGTCAGAACATACGCCCACTGCTTTGACCAAATGTTGGCCGCGTTCAAGCGATGCATCATCTGTGGGGATTGTCATCATCAACGGTTCTATCTGATAGGATTTGTTGAATTTACCGTTCCCGATGAACAGGAAACTTCCCGCCGCGATGACTACGAGCAGCACAAGCGTGCCCAGTACAATTCCGATTCTTTTCAATATTTTACTCATTTTCATTTCTCCTTTTTTAGGTTGCCGTGTTTCTAGAATTATCGTTATTACGAATATAGAGATCGCTTATTTACATAAGCTCAACGAGATATGTCCCCCCTTCTGTGTCAATTATTCGGCACAATTTTAGGCCAACTTGTGCGGCTAAATCAGCGAAATTTTGTTGCGTTCGTTCCTTGCCGCCAACCAGCAACATATTAATATCGGAGCTTCGCATCGCGACGCTCTTAGAGCCATCAGTGACCATCAGCCCCTCACACAAAAGAATCCTGCCACCATTCTTTAGTTGCTCTTTACAGTTTGTTAAAATTTGAGCAGATTTTTTATCATCCCAATCATGAATAATATATTTCATGACAATCAGGTCTGCAGGTCCAGGTACGCACTCAAAAAAATCACCGCCTACTGCTTGCAAGTTGGGCAAATGATTTTGCTCCAGCAAATTATTTGCCGCGTCTATCACATGAGGCAGGTCAAAATAAATCACGCTGGAGGAAGGCGCTCGTTGGGCAATCAAGGAGGCCAACATACCCTGACCGCCGCCGACATCTACAATCGTATCGTATGCAGCCCAATCATAAGCATCAGCAATAGCCTTTCCACTGGCTTTTGATCTTTTGGTCATTGCTTCTTGAAATAAAATTTGTTCTTTGGGATGCTCCTGCAACACATCAAAAACCGTCGTCTTGTCAGAACCTCTTAAGATTGCCGGTTCACCCGTCTTAACAGCATGATCCAGATTATATACAATGTTCCAATAGAAGTTAGACCCCAGAAACTGCACATAGCTTCTGATTGAGTCAGGATGATTGTTTCCCAACACATCAGAAACTAGGTTGTTTTCATATTGTCCGGCAGCAACTTCGCTATAAACACCCTGTTGTGCCAGAAACGCCAGCACGCGGTTAAGGGCATCTTCATTGGAACCGGTTTGTTCGGCCAAGTAAGAGACTGTTCGGGAACCTTCCGCTAATAAATCGGTAAGACCTAACTCGGCAACCAGTGAAACGCAACGTGAAACTCGCATGCCTATAATCATTTGCATAATAACAGCTTCAGGAGGCATATTTTGTTGATTATTCATTTCATTCTCCTCTAGCCACCAATCCAATTTTCATTCATTCTTTGATCCTGTTGTTGGGGAAGTGTAAGATTTCCCATATTTATTTTCCAGAAATTTGACTAACTCATTTAGGCTGGAAAATCCAATCTGTGCATCGCTGTTGGGATTTTTCAGCGAGGCGCGCCAAGGCTTATCAGGGTTTTCGCGCCAGAGACGCAACAGATAGGCTTTGTATTCGCGCTTGTTCATAATTTCTTCTCGAAATTCCTTGCTTTGCGAGGTTGGGTTATTTGCCCCCGTGCCGAAGCAGGACAACGCCTGCGGCAATCATCCAGCCGATTCCGACCGGCACGATAAGAAAGCCGTAGCTCAGGAGGCCTGCGCCGCCTGTCAGCATGGCAACGGCCGTGAGTAATCCGGTAATTGCGGCGAGAATGCTCCAGTGAGCCAGCCATGTCGGCACCCATTCACCCCGTCCAGCCCGCGCAAGCAGCACCGGACCAGTGCCGATGATAAGAATGGTCGCAGTCCAATCGGCGCGTGAGGCGAACCAGTCGATGACTTCAGTTACTAAATCCGTCTCCGGCGCAACCTGCACCACCAGCGCCAGCCAGGCCACGAAGGCCGTGATAGCAAGAGACACTCCCGTAGCGTAACTAAATGCAGCGATCTGAGCCATGGCCCGCTGTTCTACACACAAATTCGCCATTACTGTCCCGGCAGCGCCTAGTAGAAGAACCCCGATAATCCATAAAGTGAGATTTGCCACAGCCAGACGATTAATTTCTCCCGCTACGTCAGAAGACGCTGCTAAGGTGTCAAGTACGGCGCCAATCAGCATGGTCACTCCGCCGCTGATAGCGATGTATCCTCCGATCTGGGTCGTGGTTTTGATATTTTCAGTATTCATTTGATGCTCCTTTTGTTTGTACGCTCCGCCTGCGTCTGATAAAATGATTTAAGCTTTGCGAAGGTGAATGTGTTTCTGTGCGCATCTTAGCAAAGTACTCTTTAGAAACTCTTTATTTTTCCTTTACTTCTAAAATTGCCAATGAAACCATCAAATTTGACCATTTCATTGCTCGGGGGACTAAGAATCACACAGAACGGAGTGGCTGTTTCCGGTTTTGCCTCGCGCAAGGTAGAAGCCCTCCTTGTTTATCTTGTTTGCAACCCCCGCCCGCACCCCCGTGAAACTCTGGCTACCCTATTCTGGCCCGAACACAACCAGACCCGCGCCCTCGCAAACCTGAGCGTCGCCCTCACCAGCTTGCGAAAACAGCTAAAGTCATATTTGACGGCAGAGCGACACACCGTCGTCTTCGATACAGATGTAGATTTCGAGTTGGACACGGTCATTTTCAAGAAGTCCATCACTCAGGCAAGAGAAGATCAGCAACGCCGCGGAAAATTGGGGCGAGAGAGCGCGGCACAACTGGCGACGGCTGTTACCCTCTATGAAGGTGATTTTTTAGCTGGCTTCTACATTAGGGGTGCAACCGAATTTGAAGCCTGGATGATGCTGGAGCAGGAACGCCTGCGTCAAATATTACTGGATGCGCTATCAAACTTAATCACCTTTCATCAGCAGCGTGAGCAGTTTGAGGAAGGCATCCGCTATGCCAGACAATTGCTGGCTGTGGATCCACTGCAAGAGTCTGTCCACCGCCAGTTGATGATACTGTACACGCTCGACAATCAGCGCACCGCCGCTCTGGCGCAATATGAGCAATGTGTCCAAATACTGGAGGCAGAACTAGGCATCCAGCCAGATGAGGAAACTACTGCGCTGTACGAACAAATCAAAACGGATCGAGGCGTAACCTCCACTTGGGAACGCGTGCCCCGGCTTTCCCTTAGCCCCCAACATAATCTCCCTGCACCCACAACCAAGTTCATTGACCGCGAAAAAGAGCTGGCTCAAATTGACCATTGGCTGGTACAGCCCGATGGTCGGCTACTCACCATTCTTGGTTCCGGCGGGATGGGCAAAACACGGCTGGCACAAGAATCAGCCCGCACCCATCTGGGCGAATTTGCCGATGGCGCGTGGTTCGTTTCCCTTGTACCACATACCGATCTCGGCGGCGTGGTCACAGCCATTGCCGAAGCCACCAACTTCACCTTTTCCGGGAGAGTAAAACCAATAACCCAACTCCTCACCTATCTGAAAGCAAAAGAAATGCTCTTGGTGCTAGACAATATGGAGCATCTGATCACGCCCCCACTGCTCACCCTCATCATCCAACTCACCGAACAAGCCCCCGACCTGCGCCTGATCGCCACTTCCCGCACGCGGCTTAACTTGCACACTGAAACGATCTTGGAATTGCAGGGGCTGCCGTACCTGGAAACCAGTGAGCAGAATCCGGTAGACGGATTGAATACCACTAACCGAATACTGATTACCGAATCTCCCGCTGCCCAACTTTTCACCAACCGCGTCCAGCGCATCCAGGCAGGTTTTAGTCCGGAGGAACAGGAAACAGATGTGGCTCAACTCTGTCAACTGGTTGGCGGGCTGCCGCTGGCATTAGAACTTGCCGCCACCTGGACACGCATCCTTTCTGTCGCTGAAATCGTCATCGAAATCCGACGCGGCCTCGATACGCTGACCACCACCCTGCACGACCTCCCGCAGCGCCACCGCAGCATTCACACCGTCATCGAAACTTCCTGGCAAATGCTCTCTTCCGATGAACAAACGCTGCTTAGAAAACTATCAATTTTCCGCAATGGTTTTACACGAGAAGCAGCACAAGAGGTTACCAATGCCACCCTACCCCAACTTATGTCGCTGGTGGACCACTCCTTTCTGCGCCTCGATGCTGACCAACGTTTCCGCCGCCATCCGTTGCTGCTCAAATTTGCCCAAGAGCAATTAGCCGCCCATCCTGAGGAACAAACTCAGGTAGAAGTCGACCACGCCCACTTTTTTTCTGCCTTCGTGCAGACTTATGAGCATGCTTTACTAACATCAGATGCACCCGAAGCGATAAAGGCTATTGGTGCTGATTTGGAAAACAGTCGCACCGCCTGGAAATGGGCATTAGAGCACAATAATCTCAATTTAGTACATCAAATTGTTCCCGCCTGGTACATTTATTTTATTAACACCACTCAAGTTACGCTTGGTTTTGCTCTGTTTGAAGCAGGTGTGGATAAATTTGCAGACATTGCAATTAACAACGAAAAAATTATTTGGCTACACTGCGCTTTTGGCTGTTTTGCATCTCTAACAAGCGACACTGAGACAGCAGCCAAAACGTTGGTCAAATGCGTTGACGCTGCACGCCAGCTACAGAAAAAATACCTGACCGCATTCGCTTTGAGTCGGCTTGGCGTAAACAGCGAACATCAGGGGAAGAAAAAAGAATCGCAACATTACCTTAAAGAAGCACTGCAACTGGCTGAAGAGCTAGACAATCCATATTTTCTGACAAGTAGCCTCTTAAGTCTTGCCATTATTGAGTGGGAAATAGGCGAACTCAATTCGGCTGAGCAACGCACAACCCGCAGCATGAAGCTGGCTGATGAGTTTAATTACAAGATATTTGCTTCCGAATCACGCTACTGGCTTGGGCAATTTGCCTACTCAAAGAAAGATTATCAACGCGCCATCAACCATCTTGAAGAATCCCATCAGATGGCTAGAATAATCAATAACGGGCAAGGTAACAGTGTCGGAGTACACTTGCTGGGTGCCACATGGGGCGCACTTGGCGACCATCAACGCGCGTTAGTAATGAAGCGACAAGCCATTCAAATGGAGGCTGACACGGGGGACGTTTGGCATAAAGCAATCTATAAGTTCTCGATTGCCAATACGCTTATTGAACTTGGACGCTTTGGTGATGCAGAAAATGAAGCACGCCATGGGGTGCAGTTAACTGGAGCTGGGATGCCGCTGCCAACACTTAGCAATTTGGCAACATTAGGGCGCGTAGCAGCACAGCGCGGAAAGCTGGCTGAGGCCGTGTCGCTGCTCACCTTTTCCCTCAGCCATCCTGCCATGGCAGATCTTTTGGCTATCGGATTTCAAGACATTTTGGATGGTCTACAAGCAGAAATGCGACCTTCAGTGTTTGAAGATGCACAGAAAAGGGCGGCTGAGTGGACATTAGATGGTGTGGTTCGACAAACCACCAGATAAAATAGATAGCTTACTTATTGCCTACCTGCGAGATAGAACCTGTTTAGCAAGAATATTTACTATCGCCCTGTAAAATGACAACTATCCGACTCAAAACGTTGATCTTTGGAATCGGAGGCAAAATGATCGATGAGTTGTATTCGATAACAACGACTACGAAGCTTCACTGATTGGGTGCTGTTCAAAATCGACCTGAATTGGCTAGAAATGGAATAAGGAGAATGCTATGAGAATTCTGGGATTGGCAATATTTTGGCTGGTGATATTTATCGCTACTTTTGTGGTACCCCGTTTTATTGAAGCCACTGGCAGTGGTTTCACCCGTGGGACGAATCGTTTGCCCGTGCTTTTTGGCTTATATTGTTTCGGTTTTATTTTGGCACTGTTTACCGCCGGATTAACTTATAACAGTCGGGCAAAAATTACCAAATGGATGCTGGTAATCGGATTCACGCCTATAACCATAGATATATTATTAATCCTATTGCTGATGTTATTTTATATAGGCACTATCATCAGTGGTATGGTGAACAGGCAGATATACTAATTCCTCGTCTTTTAAAAGATGGGGAGTATTTTTATTTATGAAACGATCTGCATGAGCTTATGATTGAGTTTTGAAGTTGACACGTGCGATTACAGATTTAGCATGGGATTAGAATGTCCCGCCCACGCATTTGGCGAAGGTGTTGAAGTATTGAAACAAGGGAAAAGAAAAAACAAATAACATCAAAAAGCATTTCTGCTCTTGATGTTATAATTTTTTCACTATGTTAAATATAAAAAGCATCAGGGGAAGATTAGGATTACTTTTTCTGGCTTTTGTATTATTGGTCAGTTTCTCTGTCGGTGCGACTTATTGGGGCATAGCAACGCAAAGGCAGGATGCGTTAATTATTAATTTGGCAGGACGCCAGCGTATGCTCACTCAGAAAATGACCTGGCTGGCTTTAGCCCAACCCGAAAACCCCGAACTGTCCACGTCGATTGAACTTTTTGCTCAAAGCTTACAGGCTCTTCAATATGGTGGGGAAACCACTGATTCCTCAGGGAATATTGTTCTCTTGCCACCTGCCCCCGACTCTGATCTAAATGTTCAATTAAATGAAGTAACACAAACCTGGAAAGAATTTCGTAGCTATCTCGAACCAGTAGACACATCAACTCTTCCTGTCATAGCTCCTCTCATCCTCGATCAACTGGATGCCGTTGTAACAGCCTTTGAAGCACGAGCAGAAGCAAAACACCTCCGATTGGAATTGATTCAAGTCGGATTTTGGATAGCAGCAATAGCCCTACTGGTCTGGGGATTTATTGATACTCGCCAAATGATTGTCAAACCTTTATCTGATTTAAGCACGGCTGCGCAAAGAATAGGTGAAGGAAATCTTGATTGGTCTCTTCCTCTGATGGCAAATGATGAATTAGGCGAGTTATCGCAAACCTTTGATATTATGCGGAAAGAGCTGGCTCAATCTCGAAAAAAACTAGAAACTCAGGTCAGACAACGAACCCGAGAACTTGCTACTGCTTTTGAATTTAGTCAGGAAATTGTAGCCCAAAGAGATTTAGATGAACTCATGAGTTCTGTAGTAGAACGCGCCCGATTGCTCATGCAAGCAGAATCCGCTGCTCTTTGTGTCTTGTCCCCAAACGAAGATATTTTAGAACTAGCATCATATAGCGGAGATGTGGACATTGAACTTGGCACAAAAAAATCAGTTCAACAAGGACTTGCTCAGAAAGTAATTAATACAGATCAGGCAGCCCTCAGCGAAACCCATTGTACTAACTGCAAATTTCTACTTGCAAATAATCCGGGGCATTGCGTAGCAACTTCTCTTCGAGCAGGAGAGCATATACTCGGTGCGATGTGTGTGGTGCAGTCAGGCCAGAAAAATACTGAAGAATCGAAATTCTTTGATGAGGATGGGCAACGCGGCCTCAATCTCTTGGCAAACTCTGCTGCCGTCGCCATCGCCAATACTCGCCTTGCAAAAGCCGAGCGGCAAAAAGCAAAGCAAGCTGCCGCTTTTGCTGAACGAGAAGAATTAGCCGCTAATTTGCACGATAACTTAGCCCAGATACTAAGTTTTACGCGGATCAAATTAGAGAGATTGGATGAAGTTCTTATTGATAAGCAAAGTACCGAAGAGCGTGTTACGTTAAAAGAAATAGAAAAAGCGATTGAAACAGCATACCAACAAGTGCGGGATGCGCTAGCGGGCCTCCTCGAACCACATTCAACGGGGGACGATTTTGCAAAAAAACTTGCTGCCAGTGTGGATAGCTTCTCATCTACCTATGCTTTTCCCGTTAAACTGGAAATAACAGACTCTTCCGCCCTGGCACTACCCCTCGCGACACAGACTCAAGTTATCCATGTCGTGGGTGAAGCACTTTCCAATGTTCAACGACATTCACGCGCCGAAGAAGCTTGGGTGCGAGTGAATCGTGTCAGTGGGCATGCTCACTTTATAATTGAAGATAAAGGGAAAGGATTCGACACGCAAAGCCCGCAAGAAGGCAATCATTTTGGGTTACAAATTATGCAGACAAGAGTTGAAAGGTCAGGAGGCGAGTTTTCTCTTTCATCGCAACCCGGAAAAGGGACAGAAATTTCTGCAAAATTCCCCATAAAAAAATCTCGGAAGAATGGCAACCAAAATCCTGGAGAAAAATCGTGACCATTGCTCGTATTCTACTGGCTGACGATCATGAGTTGTTTCGTGATGGGTTGGCAGGGCTTATTAATGCCCAACCAGACCTTGAGGTTATAGCAGAAGCAGGGGATGGCTTAGAAGCACTTAAATTAGCCCGTGATCTAAAACCAGACCTGATCGTGATGGACATTAATATGCCTATATGCGATGGGTTGGAGGCTACCCGTCTGATTTGCACCGAGTTACCAGGGTTACGGATTGTCATTCTCACAGTTCATGATGAAGACGAGAAGTTATTTGCAGCAATTAAAGCTGGAGCAATAGGCTATTTGCTGAAAAGCACCAATAAAACAAAATTTCTAGGTGGTATCCGAATGGCTTTGGCAGGAGAGGCGGCTATATCTTCAAAAATGGCGACTCGCGTACTTGACGAGTTTTCCCGAATGATGAATCAATCTGTTGCAATAACTTCGAATAAAGATGTTCCTGATCTCACTCTTCGAGAGCGTGATGTCTTGCAACATATTGCAACGGGTTCTTCTGACAAGGAAATTGCGGCGGAGTTGTCTATTAGCCTCTACACGGTGAAAAGCCATGTGCGTAATATCTTGGGGAAATTACATGCGGCAAATCGGCGGGAGGCGGCGCGCCTTGCATCTCGGCATGGGTTGTTGGATGATTAGGATGGTGCTGAAAGTAGATATTGCTCTTTCACTATCCTAATACTTGCCGGTTAGCGATATTTGTTTTTCACGAAGCATTGACTGTTAAGGGGAGGCAAACCCAAAATACGCACGGCGCAGTCTTTTGTCTACAATAAAGAACTAGTTCTTTATTAAAAGAGCGATGATAAACATCGCTCTTTTTTAGTTCCTGTTTTTATGTTCGACGGATAGACGCTATCTTTCTAGTTCGTTATGCTTGCCTGATGGAGCTGCGCAATGTTTTTGTTATTGGTAATTCGTTATTTGCTGAAACTTTAATTCAGTCATTGGGGGATAGTGAAAGTGTGGTTGTAGTTGGTACAGCTCCCACCCCTGAAAAGGCATTGCCCAAACTGAAAGAGAAACTGCCAGATGCGGTTATCGTAGCTGTAGCCGATGAAAGTGTGGTCGTGGATTTCACACCTATTCTAGTTGCTATCCCCGACCTTGCAATTTTTCGTGCTGATCTAAACACCAATCAAGTACAAGTGATTACAAACCAGTCTATTGATGCCCGAATATCTGATCTACTCATTGCAATTGCAGATTTACCAAGGCGGAGCGTGGCTGATGATGGAGAAATTTCTAAAGAAAAAGATGACCAATAATGGAGGCGTATCCTATGAAAATTAGGCATAAGATCTGGAATTCGTTTGGTGGAAGGTCTTTTGTGATTTTGTTGTTATGCGTGTTTTTTTTGTTGCTGGGAGGCTGCCAGACATCTGCGGAACCTGCGTCACAAGCTTCTAGTGCAGGACAAGACCTTTTTGAGACCAATTGTGTGTCTTGCCACACCATTGGCGCTGGCGTTCTCGTTGGGCCTGATCTGGAAAGCGTGCTTGAGAGACGCGATAGAGAGTGGCTGGCAGAATTTATAAGAATACCTGACCAAATTATTCTCTCTGGAGACCCAATTGTCTTGAAGATGTTGGATGAATTCAACAATGTCGAAATGCCTAATTTGGCACTGACAGAGGCAGATGTTGAGGCTCTTCTGGTTTTTCTTGAGAGCTCAGGTAATGTAGAGCTGGTTGCTGAGGCTCCTCTTCCACCAGGAGATATTTATCGAGGTGAGGCAATTTTCTCTGGTGGGAATGTACTTGAAGAAGGCGGAACTCCTTGTGTTGCTTGCCATACCGTAGGCAATATTGGTTTTTTGGGTGGCGGGGTTTTAGGGCCTGACCTCACCAAGGTTTATACCCGCTTTGGAGAGGCTGGATTAGTTGGTGCAATTAAAAATATAGTCTTTCCTACCATGCGCGGGATTTATGCCGAGAAAGAATTAACAGACCAAGAAGTAGCTGATTTATTGGCGTATTTCGCTACTGTTGATAGAGAAGGCGAAGAAGGTACTGCGAGTGGTGCCTCACTCATTTTCTGGGGTGTTGGATTGCTGGGGGCTGCCGCACTCTTTGGTTTTATGTTGCTTTTCTGGTCACAACAAAAAGAAACCTTATCTGATCGCTTGAGAAAAGATGCAGGGATTATTTCAAGGAGACGCTCATGAAAAACTGGTCTAAAAAGAAAATTTCACCGACTGAACGTAAATGGGAAGAGTTTTATCGAAACCGCCATCAGCATGATAAGCGAGTACGTACGACGCATGGCGTAAATTGTACGGGTAGTTGTTCGTGGGAAGTATTTGTTAAAGATGGCATAGTCACCTGGGAAATGCAGGCTACTGATTACCCACAATTAGAAGAAGGCTTGCCCCCCTATGAGCCGCGTGGCTGTCAGCGGGGCATCAGTTATTCCTGGTACCTATATAGCCCTATTCGAGTCAAATATCCTTATGCGCGTGGTGTCTTGGTAGATCTTTGGCGTAAAGCAAAATCTATTTATGGAGACCCTGTTAAGGCGTGGGCTGCCATTATGGAAGATAAAGAAGCTCGCAAAAGTTATCAACAAGCACGTGGCAAAGGTGGATTCAGACGCATTTCCTGGGAAGAATCTCAGGAAATTATTGCGGCGTCTATGATCTACACCACAAAGAAATATGGTCCTGACCGAATAGCCGGATTTTCTCCGATCCCGGCTATGTCACAAATCAGTTATGCTGCTGGAAGTCGCTTCATGAGCTTGATGGGTGGTGTGATCATGAGTTTCTATGATTGGTATTGCGACCTTCCCCCAGCCAGCCCTGAGATTTGGGGTGAACAGACCGATGTTCATGAATCCGCAGATTGGTTCAATTCACGCTTTGTAGCTGTGGTTGGTTCAAATCTGAATATGACCCGTACACCTGATACCCACTTCATCTCAGAAGTGCGTCATGCTGGCGGAAAACTAACAGTTTTTGCCCCCGATTTCTCGCAAGTTGCGAAATATGCTGATTATTGGATCCCCGTCCATGCCGGGCAGGATACCGCTTTCTGGATGGCGGTCAACCATGTGATTCTGACCGAATTCTATGTTCAGAAACAAGTGCCTTATTTCGTTGATTATCTCAAGCAATATACCGATATGCCCTTCTTGATTGAAATCAACAAAAACAGACCGGGCAAATATATACGAGCCAATCGTGTCAGCGAATATAAAGATACTGAGCACGGTGACTGGAAACTGCTTATCTGGGATGAAAAGTCTAAGCGCGCACGCATGCCCAAAGGCACGATCGGTTTTCGCTGGGGAGAAAAGGAACAGGGTAAATGGAATCTGGAGCCAAAAGATGGCGTAACGGATGAAGAAATCGCCCCTGAATTGAGTTTTGCTGATACCCACGATGAAGTTGTCGAACTTGAATTTGACGATTTCTCCTCCGGGACGACAAACGCGCGCGGTGTTCCCGTACGTTATATCGAAACCGAAGATGGACGCGTTGCCGTAACGACCGTGTTTGATCTTGTGATGGCGCAATTTGGCGTTGACCGTGGCTTTAGCGGTGCTTACCCAGAAAACTATGATGATGCCGAAGGCGTTTATACCCCAGCTTGGCAAGAAAAATACACTGGTATCCATCAGGATACTTGTATCCGCTATGCGCGTGAGTGGGCTACAAATGGTGAAATGACCAATGGCAAGAATATGGTCATCATTGGTGCTGGTGCAAATCATTGGTATCACAATAACCTGCTATACCGCTCATCTATTGTTGCCTTGATGTTGACAGGGAGCGTGGGTGTGAACGGCGGTGGCTTGGCTCACTATGTAGGGCAAGAGAAACTCGTCAACGTAGGTTCCTGGGCATCAATCGCCTTTGCAACCGATTGGGGAATGGCACCTCGGCACCAAAATACGCCTTCCTTCCATTATGTGCATAGCGATCAGTGGCGTTATGAGCGTGGCTATACCGCCTATGATGAGTTGCCCAATAAACCTGCAAAGGATCACACGATAGATCACCAGATTCGCGCGGTACGGCGAGGATGGTTACCTTTCTTCCCGCAATTCAAACGCAACTCAATTGATGTCGTGATAGATGCTATGGAGAATGGTGCTAAAACCGACGCAGAGGTTGTGGATTATGTTGTAGATCAATTCAAAGAAAAGAAGATTCGCTTAGCCGTTGAAGATCCCGACGCCCCTGAAAGCTGGCCCCGTGTTTGGGTGATTTGGCGAGGTAATGCCATCGGAACCAGCGCGAAAGGGCATGAGTTTTTCATGAAGCACTATCTGGGAACACATAGTACCGCTATTGCCACAGAACAGGCTTTAGGAAACACCAATGAAGTTCACTACAAAGACGCCCCTGAAGGCAAAATGGATTTGGTGGTAGACCTCAACTTCCGTATGGATACATCTGCTCTTTATTCTGATATTGTCTTGCCTGCTGCTTCCTGGTACGAAAAAGACGATCTCAACACAACTGATATGCACACTTTTATCAACCCTATGCAAGCTGCTGTAAAACCTGCTTGGGAAGCGAAGAGTGATTGGGATATTTTCAAAACCCTATCCCGCAAAGTGAGCGAATTATCTGAAGAACACATTCCTGAACCTATCAAGGATGTAGTTATGCTACCGCTCAAACACGATACGCCCGATGAAATCGCTCAACCCCAAGTAGTGGATTGGCAAAAAGGCGATGTTGAGCCTATCCCCGGAAAAACCATGCCCCATTTCAAGGTGGTTGAAAGGGATTACACAAAAATAGGCGAACGTTTTGTCAGCTTGGGCAAAGGTGTAGAGAAAAATGGTGTTGCCGCACACGGGATTCGTATTGAAGTAGCTGATGAATATGACTATCTTAAACGCCAGCAACCTAGAACTTTTGATAAAGACAAGCCGATAAAAGGAGAAGTTTTCCCCTCCCTGGAATATGGACGACAAGTCTGTGAGACTATTCTGCGCTTAGACCCAGCCTCCAATGGAGAGTTAGCTCATCGCGCTTTTGTGGCAGAAGAAAAGAAAACGGGACTCTCCCTCACCGATTTGGCAGAAGGTACACGCTCAACCCGCATCTCCTTCTCAGATATTATTGCTCAACCACGCCGAGTGCTAACAACCCCAACTTGGTCTGGATTGATTAATAAAGGTCGTGCCTATTCGCCATTTACCCTCAATGTTGAACGCATGGTTCCCTGGCGCACACTGACAGGACGACAACATTTCTATCTTGACCACGAAGGCTATCTGGATTGGGGCGAACATCTCCCTGTCTATAAACCACGTCCTGACCACACCATGCTTGATGAAACTGAACGCAGTATGGCAGAAGCGCAAGGCAAGATGCTCAACTACATCACCCCGCACGGTAAGTGGAGCATCCACTCAACCTATTCTGATAATCATCGCATGATGACACTCTCTCGAGGCAATTATCCTGTTTGGTTAAACACCAAAGATGCTGCTGAAATGGGAATCAAAGATAATGATTGGGTCGAACTCTTCAACGATAACGGCGTTTTCGTACAGCGAGCCATTGTCTCTGCTCGCATCCCCAGCGGGACGGTTTTTGTCTATCACGCCACCGAGCGTACGATAGGTATTCCTAAATCGAAATTGCGCGGAAATAAACGAGCCGGCATGAATAACTCTATGACCCGCGCTCGTCTCAAACCTGTGCTGATGTCTGGTGGTTATGCCCAGTTCTCCTATTCCTTCAATTATTGGGGACCCACTGGCGTAAACCGAGACACATTTGTCTTTGTACGAAGGATTGATAAGCCAGATTTTTAGGAAATATAGCAGACACTCGGTTTTTGCTTCAAAAACGGACAGACAGAAAAAAACCGAGTGTCTTGTAGACATTTTTTGGATAAAGTGCTGCGCGACGAACGCGACCCAAACTTGGGTGCTGAAAATCAACATTTTCTTGGCGTAAACATATTTTTGCTCACGCCGAGCACCCAGCTCGGGTCTCGGCACTCAAGCCTAAAATACGAGCGTCGCGGTCAATCGTCAAATTAGTAATAGAAAAGCACGGCAAACTTCGGAAGTCTATCCCCTCAATATAGAGAGGATATTTTCAGCAAAATAAAGGAGCCACTTATGGATGTACGAACACACATGAGTATGATTTTCCATCTTGATAAATGTATCGGTTGTCACACCTGTTCGGTAGCCTGTAAAAACTTATGGACAGACCGCAAAGGTGCCGAATATATGTGGTGGAATAACGTAGAAACCCGCCCTGGAACGGGATTTCCTACCCAATGGGAGAATCAAGAACACTTCCGTGGGGGTTGGGAGAGAAAGAAGGGCAAACTCGATCTGAAGCTACATACTCGCCTCGAGGGGATCTTTAAATTATTTTATAACCCCAGTCTCCCCGGTTTAAGAGATTATTACGAACCCTTCACTTTCGACTATCAGAATCTATTCAACTCCCCGAAAAAAGATGTTCAGCCGATTGCTGAACCCATCTCCATGATTACGGGAGACCCCATTGATATTGAAACGGGTCCAAATTGGGATGATGATCTTGGTGGGTCGAATATCTACGCTAAAAATGATGTAAATCTCGAATCACTCCCTCAAGAAGTTCGTGAGCAAATGAACGAACTGGAGCGATTAGTTTTCAATTACCTGCCGCGTATTTGTAATCACTGTCTGAATCCAGCCTGTGTTGCGGCTTGCCCATCTGGCGCAATTTATAAACGCGATGAAGATGGCGTTGTTTTGGTAAATGAAAATGATTGTAGAGCTTGGCGTATGTGCGTTGCTGCCTGCCCCTACAAAAAAGTTTATTACAACTGGAATACGGGTAAATCTGAGAAGTGTATTCTCTGCTTCCCCCGTATGGAAACGGGACAAGCTCCCGCCTGCGCCCATTCTTGTGTTGGACGCATCCGTTATATGGGCGTATTGCTCTATGATGCAGACCAGATTCCACATGCCGCCAATGTGCCAGACGATGAATTGATTTCCGCTCATCGAGAAATGATCCTCGATCCATTTGATCCCAAAGTAATTGCCGCAGCCAAAGAAAATGGCATCGGCGACGATTGGATCGAATCAGCGCAAAACTCCCCTGCTTATAAATTTGTCAAAGAATGGGAAATCGCACTCCCGCTGCATCCTGAATTCCGCACGATGGTGATGATGTATTACATCCCGCCCTTGTCACCAGTTGTCAGTGTGACGGAAAAGAGTCTCTTCCGCCTTGACCTGATGCAAGAAGATTACGATTTTGAGCTGTTTGATCGTCTTGATGCTGCTCGTCTCCCAATCAAATATCTGGCGAATTTGTTTTCTGCAGGTGATGAAGGCACTATTCGAACTGTGCTACGCAAACTTTTGGCAGTCCGCATTTATATGCGCCGCAAGACCGTTCGCGGCAAAGTGGATAGCGTCTCTCGTAAAACGCTGGCAGAAGCAGGTCTCACCGAGGAGCAGGCAATCACTATGTATAAGATGACAACCTTGCCCACAATGGAAGAACGCTTTGTCTTCCCCAATTATCACCGTGAGATGAGCATCGAGGCAATGTTGGATCCGCTAACGCATAAAGGCGAAGTTGGTCTGGGTTATATTCAACAGCCTAAGAGGGGGGAATAATGGACACTCTCCTATTAATGGCTGAGGCCTTACGTTACCCATATCCTAATCAAGTTGATGCTCTCCATAAAAAAGTTTCCAAGCGGAATGGTCAGCTTGGAAATGACACCTTTGCTAATTTTTTGAAAAAAATTCACGCACTTTCTCTCAGTGAACAAGAAGAGCTCTTTACCCGTACCCTGGATCTCAGCCCTTTGGCAGCTCCTTATGTTGGCTACCAAATTTGGGGAGAAAGTTATAAGCGCGGCGAATTTATGGCAGAACTTAGTCATGAAATGAAAAAGCATCAAATTGATCTTGATGGCGAACTTCCCGACCATTTGCGCCCCATTTTGCAATACATCAGCATTTCATCTTCGCCCTTGCCAGAATTAATTGAAGTGCTTGAAAAAGCAATTAAAGCAATGCGCGACTCCCTGAAAAAGACAGAGAAAGACAACCCTTATTTGCTTCTCTTTGATGCAATTAGGACAGAATCCAAGTCTTTACAGGTTGTTGAGTAGTCACGAGCAAATCAAGAACTTTCGGAGAACAAATTATGGACTGGAACCAGTTTTTCTTTGTAGTTTTTCCCTATATTTCATTCACCCTATTCGTAGTGGTGACAATTTACCGTTTGGTTTACCGACCATTTACCCAATCAAGCCTCTCATCGCAGTTGCTTGAGCGCAAGCGCTTATATTGGGGATCAATTCCCTTTCATCACGGGATTACCTGGATACTACTTTTCCATCTACTGGCATTGGTATTCCCCAAAGCCATCTTATTTCTGAACGCAGTTCCCCTGCGCTTATACCTGTTGGAACTCAGCGGTTTTGCGCTCGGATTATGGGCTCTGGTAGGAGTAGTTATCCTAATTTGGAGACGTATAACAACACCTTATATCAAGGCTGTTACAACCACAATGGATATCGTAGTCCTCCTGCTAACACTCGTTTCTATGATTACGGGCGTACTTACTGCTTCTCTCTATCGCTTTGGGTCAGTCTGGTTTACAGGCGTATTCACCCCGTATTTATGGTCGGTACTGCTCTTTCAACCTCGCCCCGAATTGGTGACCCCTCTTCCTTGGCTCATCCAATTACACCTCGTCAATAATTTTATCATCCTCGCAGTATTCCCCTTCTCACGTTTGGTCCACATCCTTGCTTTACCCTTGGATTATTTGATTCGTCCGTGGCAACTTGTAATTGGGATGCGAGATCGGAAAACCGTCAAATAAAACAGGATTGACCGCATCGCTCGCAAATATAGGCTTGCTCCCGTTTAATGAACAGGAGCTTCTGCGACAAACAGCTTCCGATAATCAATTTAGAGGAAAACCATGTCAGAAAAACGCACATCTTACAGAGTTTTAGCTCTCAATACCATCGCATTTACCATCTGCTTTGCAGCGTGGATGTTGAATGGTGTGCTTGTAACCTTTCTCGTAGACAATCGTATCTTCGAATGGAACACCGCCCAGATGGGTATGCTCATTGGTATCCCCGTCTTGACAGGGTCGCTCATGCGTCTGCCTTTGGGTGTACTAACCGACAAATTCGGCGGGCGTCCCGTTTACACCCTGCTGATGCTCTTCAGTGCCATTCCCATGTTCATGCTCGGACAGGCCAACTCCTATAGCGAATATATGCTTTACAGCCTGGGCTTCGGCATGACAGGGACATCCTTTGCGGTGGGTATCGCATTCAGCTCTGTCTGGTTCTCAAAAGAAAAACAGGGAACAGCCTTGGGTATTTTCGGCGCTGGCAACGCTGGTGCAGCGTTGACCACATTGGGAGCACCAAGTCTTCTCCGTTGGTTGACCAATAATGGCGAAGATCTTGATAATTGGCGCAAACTTCCCGCTTATTATGCAGCAGCATTGGTAATTATGGCGGTCGTTTTCTACATATTCACAACGAATCGTAAAGCTACAAATGGTCAACGCACCATCATCCAGATGTTATCCCCGCTTAAAGAAGTTCGTGTTTGGCGTTTTGGACTTTACTACTTCCTGGTCTTTGGCGGATTTGTCGCTTTAGCACAATGGCTCGTTCCCTACTATGTCAACGTCTATGCAATGAGCATTGTGACAGCAGGTTTACTTACTTCGATATTCTCTCTCCCCTCTGGTGTTATCCGTGCATTGGGCGGTGTTTTATCAGATAGATTTGGTGCACGTGCCGTGATGTATTGGGTCTTTGGAATTATTGCAGTATGTAGCTTCTTCTTATTCTTTCCAAAAATGGAAATCGAATCTCCCGGCAGTGGTTTGATGGCAAAACGTTCAGGAACTGTTACTGCCGTTACCTACACCGAAATCCAGGTCGATGATGTAACCTACTCCCTGATTCCGAAAGTAGAAATTGAATACGCAGATGGCGCTTTGATTTTGTTGCCCAAGATCAATACTTGGCAGGAAGCGATCGTAGAAGTTGGCGACCAAATTGCCAAGAAAGACTTATTAGCCAGAGGGGTTACGCATATCTATTTCCAGGCCAATGTTTGGATTTTCACCTTTCTTGTCTTCATCATTGGTATTGCGATGGGAATTGGTAAAGCTGGTGTGTATAAATTTATTCCCGAATATTTCCCCTCGGAGGTTGGGGTTGTGGGGGGGATTGTGGGCGTGGTCGGTGGCTTGGGTGGATTCATTTCCCCGATCATCTTTGGGCGTTTGCTGAAATCCGTTGGGTTATGGACAACAACCTGGATATTTTTCTTTTTCATTACAATGGCTTGTTTAATTTGGATGGCTTTTGTTGTGCGGAAAATCTCAAAAAAGGATAGACGTATTGAAGTAGGAGAACCCTAAATAACCTAATGGACAGAATATTTAGAAGCTATACAAGGGGATGGCTTTGTCCAAACTTTATTTGGTTTATCCATAAAACCTGAGATGTCTTCGCGCAGTACCCCAGCCCATTAAACGAAAGCAAGCCTAATATCAGGCGCGAATCGCAGTTATCCATCCATAAGAAGAAGATCAGATAGAAATCTATAATTAGTCTTGAAATAAGGAGAGAGTATGTCAAGTTATATTGAAAAGTGGGAGGTTGAAGATGAAGGTTTTTGGGAATCGACAGGAAAAAAGATTGCTAATCGTAATCTCTGGATTTCCATTCCCAGCTTATTAGTTGCTTTTGCGGTTTGGCTGTGCTGGAGCGTTGTGACTGTCCAAATGAAAAATCTGGGCTTTCCCTTTGATACGGTGCAATTATTCACTTTATCTGCAATTGCTGGCTTGGCGGGCGCTACGTTGCGTATCCCCAACTCCTTCCTGATTGCGATTGCAGGTGGTCGGAATGTGATTGCGCTAACAACTGCCTTGCTCATCGCCCCCGCTTTGGGCTTGGGATTTGCCCTACAAGATATCAACACGCCCTTTACGACTTTTGCTATTTTGGCTGCCTTTTCTGGCTTGGGTGGTGGGAACTTTTCTTCATCGATGTCTAATATCAATTTCTTCTTCCCAAAACGGATGCAGGGAATGTCTTTGGGTTTGAATGCTGGACTTGGCAATATTGGCGTAAGTGTGATGCAAATCCTGATTCCCTTTGTTGTAACCTTTGGTCTCTTCGGCGCGTTGGGTGGTGAAGGATTATCTGTTAATGGCGGGGTGTCTTATATCCAAAACGCTGGCTTTGTATGGGTTCCTATCTTGGTTGTTCTTGTTTTTGCTGCGTGGATTGGGATGAATAATCTCTCAACGGCTACGCCCAATCTTGGCTCAACCTCGTCAGCTTTGTTGAAAACCCTGGGTCTGATCAGTGCCGGGGGCGTAGGTGCTGCGATTGGTCTCTATCTTTTGCTTGGTTTAGAACTTAGTATGTGGATTGTTTTACCCGTGACCATTCTAGCCACTGTCTTGATAATGAGAGCGCTCCCGGGTGAAATTAAATCTAATCTTGACATTCAGTTTGCGATTTTCAAAAATAAGCATAACTGGATTATGACTTATTTGTACACAATGACTTTCGGCTCTTTCATTGGGTACTCTGCCGCTTTCCCGTTGCTCATTCGTGTCGTTTTTGGCGAGCTACCCGGCGGCAGCATTAACCCCAATGCCCCCAATCCCTTTGCCTATGCTTGGCTTGGTCCTTTGGTTGGTTCTCTCGCTCGCCCCATCGGAGGCTGGATTTCTGATAAAGTCGGTGGCGCAAAAATTACTCAATGGGATACGGTTGTAATGATCTTATCTGCGCTAGGCGTTGCTTATTACGTCAAGCAAGCCAGTGCATCCAGCCAACCCGAGCAATTTTTTACCCCCTTCCTGATTCTGTTCCTGATCTTATTTATCACCACAGGAATTGGTAATGGCTCCACTTTCAGAATGGTACCAATCATCTTCAAACCCTCAGAAGCGGGTCCTGTTCTAGGTTGGACGGCAGCGGTTGCAGCCTATGGTGCTTTTATCATTCCTCGAGTGTTCGGCCAACAAGTCAATGCAGGAACGCCGGAATATGCTTTATATGGTTTTGCAATCTATTATTTTACTTGTCTTATTCTTAATTGGTATTACTATGCACGTAAGGGTGCAGAAATTGAGTGTTAATAACTATGAAAATAACAGACGCTTTTTTAGGTGAACATGCCGTATTCTATGCTCAGTTTGATCATATGGAGCAGTTCATTCCAATGGCTACCTCTGTAGAGCAGGTAAAAACTCAAGGAGAAATGCTAAAATCCGCCTTAGCAAGTCACGCTTATTTGGAAGAAGAATTGCTATTCAAGAATCTGGAATTACATATCGGTCCTATGGGGCCACTGGCTGTCATGCGCTCCGAGCACGATCAGATCGAGCGATCTCTGGAGAATTTGCCCGGCACACAAGATTTAGCTCAAGCTCAGACATTACTGCTAAGAGTTATTGAGATTGCTCGCAACCATTTTGCCAAAGAAGAACAGATTCTCTATCCTCTTGCTCGCAAGACTCTGACGCCCGAAATGCTATCTGACCTTGGAACTCAATGGGCAAAACAGCGTTCGGTCAGATTATAGTAAATGATTGATATATGACATCAGAAGAACATTATCCAAAAGAGGAACCCCCATGGACTCCCTCAAATATTATTTAGCTGTATCTGTGTATCGCCATAAATCTCTATGCCCTCGGCAGGTGTTAGGAGTGCGGATTGGTTTGGCAGGTGCTGAAGCATTAGGAGTGACTGTGCCTCGCGATGATAAACGATTACTTGTCATCGTGGAAACGGATGGTTGCTTTGTCTCTGGGGTGGAGGCTGTTACAGGCTGTGCGGTTAGTCACCGCACGCTGCGGGTGGAAGATTATGGAAAAGTAGCGGCCACCTTTGTAGATGTTGACAGCGGTCGAGCTATGCGAGTAGCTACTCGGCAAGATATTCGTCAACATGCACGAGATTACGCTCCTGAAGAAAAGCGCCGATATTATGCGATGCTAAAGGGCTATCAAGCAATGCCAACACAAGAATTACTATCCGTTAAAGAAGTGGTATTAACAACACCCATTGAAACAATAGTCAGCCGCGCAGGTGTGCGTGTCAACTGTGATTCTTGTGGTGAAGAGATTATCAATGAGCGCGAAGTCACCCATGATGATCGCGTTTTATGCCGAGCCTGTGCAAATCCAACCTATTACCAAACTGTATCGTCTAGAGATCTTCTTGCTGAGTTGTCGCTCTCCGATGCGTTAGTAACGATAGAAAAACAACTGGGTTCTGTTGACATTTCATTGTAGCCATATCAATGTAACCGTAAAGCTCAAAAAGCCCAGATAACGCCTATCAAGTTTGTCAAAGCGAGAAAAGATGTGCCGATAATGCTTGATCTTGCCAATGAAGCACTCCACCAAATGACGTTCTTTGTAGAGATGTTTATAATATTCTCTGCTCACTTTCCCGTTTTGACGAGGCGAAATGACGGCTTCTACCTTCAATTCAGCAATTCTTAGGAGAAAATCTTCTGCATCATATGAACGGTCTGCGATCACACGCTTAAAATCATACCCAGCGATTAAGTTTTTAGTATTGCGTAACATTGTAACGCTGCCTGCTAGTTAAAAGGAAGTGCAAAGGATTGCCTAAAACATCCACATTGACACATGGATTTCCGTGCAAAAGTCACCACGACTACGCCTGAACTGCACCTTGTAATCAAGACACACCCCCCCATTGGATTAGCTCGCTAGCAAAGTTTTACCTCCAAAGTAGGTTTTCAAAAGATTAGAACTGATAACTAGAAGATCGCAGGTTCGAGTCCTGCCCCGCTACTAAAAGACATACATACGGTGAAGTTTCCATTCTGTAAATTGTGCGGAAACTTTTGGAGTGACGCTGGGAGCAATTATTTCTCGGTATTTGTTCACAAATAGGCTTTCTCAACAAATTTCTTACCCTTGGTTGAGCAAGAAAAAATTATTCAAAAGCCCTGATTGTTTTTAGCGGGATTGTGTTCATCCTAGCCCTACGGCTATCCTGGATACTCAGTCAAAGCCTGCACCCGCTCACATCAAACCGTGACGCGTTACCAAAAATGGATTTCAGATACTATCCTCGACAGGACCGATAGCTTTATCGAGGTGCCGCACGTCGATTTTGAAAAACTTCTGATAAACGAAAGGGAGAAAGTTCAGAAGATATTCGCGCTAGAGTGAGAGGTGCGCGCAAAAACTAAAGCGAAAGATACACTGAACTGGAGGATAGGATTGTGACAAAATTTCACGAATCCTATGAACAGGCTACTTAATGGGCAGGATTTCTCTGTATCGCGAACAAGTTTACCCTCCAAGCTTTTAGTAACATAAACAAAAAGAGCTTCTCTAATGAGAAGCTCTTTTTCGTGTGACCGACCCGGGACTCGAACCCGGAACCTGCTGATTAAGAGTCAATTGCTCTGCCAAATTGAGCTAGTCGGCCATGCGGGGCAAATTATACCGCAAAGAGAAGGTCTGTCAACAAAATTTGCCGCTCTTGAGCATCTCTTGTATACTATTGGCGAACCTAGCTAAAGGAGTTTGTGATGATGCGATTTTTGCCGAAAAACTGGATGCTTTTCTTACCCTTGATCTTTATGCTGACGGGCTGTGCCTTGCCCGCAGCCGATGCACAACCCGCCCCAAACGCGACCTTGGTTTTGCCTCTGTTAAGCCAGACGCCGCCTCCCCCGACGCAAAGTCCCATTATCGCCACAGCCACGATGGTTGCCCCTCTTGTCTCTCAAAGTGCGGCAGCCGTTATTTTGGTGGAAGAAGGGGATGCACTTAATCTTCGCACAGCAGCTGGGATAGAGAATCCTGTCGTAAAGGAGATCGCCGCAAATGCAACGGGGCTGGTTCGTATAGGCCAGACGCAGCTTATCGGTGAAGAGATTTGGGCTGAGATTCACACGTCCACAGGGGAAGCAGGTTGGGTCAACGCGCGTTACTTAACGGAATATGTCTCGGCCGAGACTTTCTGCCTCGATTCGCAAGTCCAATTTTTGCTGGACAATTTCCAGGTCGCCCTTGAAAATAAAGATGGCGAATTATTCGCTTCTTTAGTCAGTCCCATTCATGGATTAGATTTGCGCTATTATCGGTATGGTACTTTGGCAAACTATACGACAGAAGAAGCAGCCTGGGCATTTCAGAGCACTTACGAAGTGGATTGGGGAGATGAGCCGGGCAGCGGATTTGAGAAGCTCGGCTCATTTAGCGAAATTCCCCTGCCTATACTTCAAGAAGTTTTTGGTGCAACCCATGAGCGTCTTTGCAATGACGTGGGCGTTGCTTCATCCTTTGCACCAGAGCCGTGGCTGCCGGAATATGCCAATATTAATTTCTATAATATCTTCAAGCCCGGTACAGATCAATATGGCGGTTTGGATTGGCGCAGTTGGTTGGTTGGTGTTGAATATGTGGGCGGGAAGCCCCATCTTTTTGCGTTGATACTATTTCAATGGGAGCCGTAAAACTTACTCTTTTGCCGCAAAAAAAAAGTGTCGCACCAACTTCGATAAATAGATTCATATCGTTCTGGTGCGACGCATTCTCTTTTATAGAAACCGGGAGCTATTTCATCAACTGTACATTGAGATCATAAGAAATATAATTCAGGGGGGTATTTCCTTGCGCGGGGAAAAGGTGCAGAGAGTAAGGCGCGCTTACATAAAGGTAGAGTTGTAGTTGGTGGGGTTGTCCGCAAGTAATATCTGCCCAGCTTTGCAACGTAACACCATTCTGGATAAGCTCAATATCTAATTTACTGCTTCCTGAGCAATTGACAACAACAGACACAATTCTTTCCTGCCCGGATTTACCCTCGAAAAGAAATTGCACCCAATCACTTTCGTCCCCATCAGGCACTGAGATATCGTTGCTATAGTTAAAGAAAGAGCTGGATGCCTCTGATAGCGTGATGCTGATGGCAGGAGATTCGGCAGAATCGCCATCTTGTGGGGCCGTAGCGTAGATTGGAGTCGGCTCCACAGTGGCAACGGCTTCGCTCCCCGTTGGGTTTGCTTCCGTTATAGGAGCAGGGCTTATATTTTGGACTGTAGTGTCGATAATGGGCACACTAGAAATATCCGCCGTAACCTGCACAAATTGTGTTGTGATCCAACCCTTTCCAGTTGAGCTGTCCGGGAAAAGGATCATCCACCAGCTACTGGACGGGTCTTTTCCGATGATCTGCACTTTGTCAAAAATTTGCAAGCTTCCAACTTGCTCACTTTCCGAAGAAGGTGTTTTTCGCACATTCAGTTGTGATGTGGTTTGCCCCTCTATCGGGGTATAGGGGGCTGTCGTAGCCGTTGGTTCTGGTGTCCTCGTTGGGAGCGGTGTTTGCGTTGGGGGCAGTGTGGCTGTGATAATATGAATCTGCGTAGGGGGGAGAGTCGCGGTAGGGGTTTCAGGCGCTTCCGCAGCGCAGGCTGTAGTCATAAATAAGAAAAGAAATAGCAAGGAACCTAATGAAGTTTTTTTCATGCCCTTATTGTACCTACACATGAGCATATTTGACAAAAGAAGGTTCCCGCATATAATCCTTATTGCAAAAACTTGCAATAAGGATTATTAATGAGCTGTGAAAGCGATCTAACACAAGAGCTGCGCGAACTTGGTTTCCGCGTCACTCCCCAGCGGCGAGTCATTTTACATATTTTGCTACATGCGAATGGACATCTCACGCCAAGCGAAGTTTTTGCTTTGGCGCAAGAGAGTTTGCCGGGGTTAATGGAGACCACGGTTTATCGCACGCTAGAATTTCTTGTACAAACCGGTTTAGCACAGGCCGCTTTTGGCAGTAATGGCAAGCGTGCATATGAAATTAGCGACGAACATCACCACCACCTTATTTGCCGTCAATGCGGTAAGGAAATCGAGATCCCGCACGTCCAACTAGATAGCTTATACGCAAGCCTTGAAGCCAGTACCCAATTTAAATTAGTGCATAACCATATTACTTTTTTGGGTTTATGCGCAGAGTGCCAGTAAACACAGGAGTGTTCATGCTATATTCTCCAAGCCCCTTACATATCCCCGATGGTTTTCTCAGCCTCGCTATTTCGCTTATTTTCTGGGCAATTACCCTCGTGATTCTCTCTACAGCGGTTAAACGCACCGAAACATTGGACGAAAAACAAGTCCCGCTCATGGGTGTCATGGCAGCTTTCATTTTTGCTGCGCAAATGATCAATTTTCCTGTCGCGGGCGGCACATCCGGGCATTTGCTCGGCGGTGCCTTGGCAGCGATCATGCTTGGTCCCTGGGCTGGGATGTTGGTCATGACCGCCGTCGTCGCCGTACAAGGCTTGCTCTTTCAGGATGGTGGTTTGCTCGTTATGGGCGCAAACATCTTTAACATGGGCTTGCTCACTGCGGCAATTGGCTTTGGGTTCTATAAAGCAGCGGAGGGGCGCCAAAGGAAACTCAAACTTTTTGCGGCAGGACTAGGCGCCTGGCTCTCCGTCATGGCTGGCGCACTCTTTACCGCCCTCCAACTTTGGCTGAGCGGTACTGCTCGCCTCGATATTGTTTTGCCGGCAATGCTCGGCGTCCATGCAGTAATTGGCATCGGCGAAGTTCTTATCACTGTTGCGGCGATTGCCTTTATCTTCAAGACTCGCCCTGATCTTCTCGAAGAATCTGAAAGCTCCGCGCAGAATGGGCGCGGCTGGATCGTCGTTGGTGCTTTGCTCTCATTGGGTGTCGTGCTGCTTTCCCCCTTCGCCTCTGCCGATCCTGATGGGCTGGAACGCGTTGCCACAGATTTGGGCTTTCTTGAGCAAGGTGCAAATGCACCCTATAAGCTTCTCTCTGATTATGCGTTGCCCTTCTTCAGGGATAGCGCATTTTCGACCATCGCAGCAGGCCTGATCGGTATCCTCGTCATCGCGGCACTGGTTATCTTCCTCGCACGACGACGTTCCATCCGTCACACTTCCCATAACTGATGCACGACAGCCTTTTTGACCGCTTCCGCGAGGGCGAGAGTTTTCTCCATCGCCTTGCGCCGACCGTTAAGGTCGTTATTACCGTTCTCTTTATCCTGTCAGATGCTCTCCTTCCCGATGGGCATTGGCTTGGATTTGGCATCAGTTGGCTTACCATCCTTTTACTTAATCTCGCCGCTCAACTGGGATGGAGCTATACCCTCAAACGTTCCTTCATCGCCTTTCCCTTTGCTCTCGCTGCGATCACTGCCATTTTTGCTTTGCCGGGCGAAACCCTCGCCGTTTGGGATTTCGGTCCCTGGCATCTCATTGCTACTGATGCGGGCTTGCTGCGCTTTTTGAGCATTGTTGTGCGTTCCTGGCTTTCGGTGCAAGTTGCCATTCTCCTCGTCACCACCACCCAGTTTCCCGATCTGATCCACGCCCTCGAGCATCTGCGTCTGCCACGCATGTTGGTGACCGTGATCGCTTTTTTGTATCGCTACATCTTTGTCCTCAGCGACGAAGTCTTGCGTCTCTTACGCGCACGGCAGGCACGCAGCGCAATTCCGCCTCATCAGCGCGGCGGCGGGAGCATTCTTTGGCGTGCGCGCATTGCCGGCAATATGGTTGGGCAGCTTTTCTTGCGCAGCTACGAACGCTCCGACCGTATCTACAACGCCATGCTTGCACGCGGCTATCAGGGGCATCTGCGCACCTTGAATCGTCATGGTATCCATACTCGTGATTGGCTTCTAATGACTTTCGCAATTTTCCTGCTCATTCTTTTACAACTCTTTGCTCACCTCGGATA
>Ga0209249_1000883_pt1 | contig 32813 bp, 28 predicted proteins | sample SaaInlV_200m_DNA_4_FD_184653 | JGI IMG/M metagenome (GOLD analysis project Ga0209249, IMG submission 184653) | Marine microbial communities from expanding oxygen minimum zones in the Saanich Inlet - SI037_S3LV_200m_DNA (SPAdes) (version 2) | ecosystem: Environmental > Aquatic > Marine >...
CCAAGAAAAATGTTTCAAATTCATTGAGTGTACGAGGGTAGTCAATTCCAGCTATTGGTGTTTGTTTGGTGCTCACTCCTCAAAACACTACATATAGGGGTTACTCACGTCAAGTGCATAGCCCGCATACGTAATTTACCAATATCGTGGAGAAAGCCAGCGATTTCGATCTTGTCGCACTGATCTTCAAGCAGGCCATAACGGTTGGCAAGGTAGTGTCCCAATCTTCCTACCAGAGTGGAGTGCTGGGCAGTAAATGGACTCTTCTGGTCCACAATATAGGAGAGAATTAGCGAGAACTGTTTGAGCTGGTGGATGGTTAACAGCTTTTTACTCTCAAAGCGCCCCATATCCCAGGTATAGCGGGTGATGTGATGCCCCTCAAGCGCAATCCAGAAGGATTCAGCCGCTTCACTTTTTTGGAACGCCTCTACCATCTCCGGATCAAAATAGCTGCCGCTGTAACTGACAATAGAGCGCACAATCTCCCCCTTGGTGTGCAGAATATCTTTGCCATAGTGTGCGGCGGACATCACATCAATGCGGTCTGCGAGAAAGATCAGGTTGGCCATCCGTTTCTCTTGTGGTGAGAGTGAAAGGTTTTTGAGCTCCTCCCAGGGGGTGTGGTGGTAGAGTACCGGAATGGCAAAACGGTTGAGTGGTTCAAAGCCTTGCAGCAAGTGGTGACCGATCTGACAGTGGAGATCGGCATCTTCCCAGTCAAAATGGTTGACCAGACTATTGTGCATCTGATGAGTTGAGACACCACAGTCATGGAGAAGCCCGAATTCAAAGGCAAAGTGGATATCCTGATCACTGAAACCGAGTTTGTAACTATTCAGAGGTTACGAAAAAGGTTAAAGAATTTGATAGTAGCTGTTCAGATTGCCCCTGAAATTCACCAGTTCAAGGCAAAAAATGTGAGTTTACACGTGTAAATGACCATTTTTACGTGTAAATGACCATTTTTGAACGCCGAAATGGTGGGTTTCAGGGGTGAGCTGAATAGTTACCCGAGTTTGTGTCCAATCTGGCTGGCGATGTAGCCCACTCGCTTACCATGATGGGTATCGTTCATCCCGACCAGATCAACCGCTGTCTCAAGTGCCAGAATCATCTGGCGTAGATCGACTTGTAACTCAGACTGTGAATGCATAGAACCCCCCTCTTGGACTTCTGAAATAACCTCAATACCACAATAGAGTATAGGTGATCATTTTGAACTGTATAGGATTAATGACATTTTTGTATTTAGTGATGGATAACTAGTGAGCATTCGGACTCCTGATAGAGCAGTTTGCTATCATCCCCTTTTTCATTCAAAGATTCAGCTATGTCTCAAGTTAGAAAAGCAGCGGTATTGGTCTCTGGTGGCCTCGACTCCATGTTGGCAGTGCGGGTACTGCAAGAGCAGGGAGTCCATGTCGAAGGGATTAACTTCTATACCGGCTTCTGTGTCGAGGGGCACACCCACGCCATTCGCAAAAAAGATCAGAAGAAGGATAAGCGTAACAATGCTCTCTGGGTGGCAGAGCAGCTGGGGATCAAACTCCATATTGTTGATATCGTGGAAGAGTATAAGAATGTATTGATCAACCCCAAGCATGGTTATGGGGCCAATATGAACCCCTGCCTGGACTGTAAGATTTTCATGGTGAAGAAGGCCGTGGAGTGGATGGAGAAAAAGGGCTTTGACTTTATCGCTACAGGTGAGGTGGTCGGGCAGCGACCCATGTCGCAACGCAAAGATACCATGCCCGTAGTCTCCAATGAGTCGGGGGCGAATGATCTGTTATTACGCCCTCTCTGTGCCAAGAATCTTCCACCCACGTTACCTGAACGAGAGGGTTGGGTGGATCGGGAAACACTCTATGATTTCAGCGGACGTACCCGCAAACCACAAATGGCACTGGCGAAAGAGTTTGGGTTTGAGGATTATGCGACTCCGGCAGGGGGCTGTTGCTTTCTCACCGATGAGAGTTACTCGGTCAAACTGGTTGATCTCTGGAAGGCGCGTGGCAGTCGTGATTATGAGATGGATGACATCATGCTGCTCAAGGTGGGACGTCACCTGCGGCCTCGTGAAAACTTTAAAATGATCATCTCTCGTGAAGAGGGGGAGAACAACTTCCTGCAAGGGTACAAGAATCGCTATATCACCATGCGTGTATCAGATCATCCGGGGCCTTTAGTACTGATCGATGGAGTCGCAAATGAAGAAGAGTTGGCGCTGGCCGGACGGATATTGGCCCGTTTTGGCAAAGGAAAGCGTGCAGAAGAGGTGACGGTAGAGATTACACCACCCGGTGAAGAGGGGTATGAGATCCAGGTTGCACCGATGCCACCCAGCCAGATTGAACAGAACTGGTACATTTAAGGAGACACTAAATGGCCGAATACTCCATCGATACTCAGGGTCTGCTCTGCCCAATGCCGGTGATCCGTGCACAGGATAAGGTTGAGGAGCTACAGCCGGGAGACCGGTTGGAAGTACTCTCTTCTGACCCCGGTGCAATGAATGATATTCCGGCTTGGTGTCGTATTAATGGGCATACCGTGCTGGAGAAAGTACAGCAGGGTAGAGAGGTACGAATTTTGATTGAGGTTGGAGAGGGTTAAATTCGTTAAGTGGTCAGTGTGATGGAGGATTGCCCGTCTTTCAGATTGATACGGACCTCCATTTCACAATACTCATTCACCTCATCTGTTGGCGATGGATCGTCTGCACAATTACAGCCAGAGATGATGCCGGTATAGAAGGCCCCCACTTTGATGGTTGCGATCTGCTGATCTTCATGCAGATTAAGAACCATTATTTTCAGATTGCGGTCAAGCGCAACACTGCTTGATGATAGTCCCTGCTGCAGTGGTAGCTGCTCAAGACCCAAAGCAGTGACCTCCTCAATAAATACACTCTTAAAGCGACTGCTGTTCCAGGCCTTGGTGGATTGGCTTAACCTCAACACTTACTTATGGCTCCTTGCTAACAAACACCCGGCCACCTCGAGAGAAACAAGGTGGCCGAGTTTTAAGTACAACCAGAGCCATACTACAACATACTGACGTAACCGATAGTTACCAGAGTCAGTAGAGTGAGTCCTGAGAAGATCAAGATAGCACCCAGTACATTGGAGCCTCTCTGCAGCGCCTTCGATGGCTTCTTGATCAGATACTTCTCAAGTTCACCATTCTCTTTCAGTCTCTTATACTCAAGACTGTGTTCATGTTTAAACTCATCCAGAGGAATTGCACCCGTGAAGATGGTTGTACTCATGGGGAACTTGTCTGGACGGAAATGAGCATTAAAGAAGTGCACCGTGAACAGGAACATGGTTGCCAACAGCGCCTCTTCCGCATGGATAATGGTTGCGATGTTAAACACAGAACCCGGCAGGATTGATGCCGTCAAGGTGGGTGAGAAGAGCATCATTCCACTCAGACCAATGACACCGGCACCCCAGAACGGAGCCCAATAATCAAATTTCTGCCAGTATGACCAGCGATCAAAGCTGGGGCGCTCGCCCTTTCCAAAGAACCAGCGGAACATCCCGACCACATCATGTAAATCCTGAAGATTTGGAATCATAGAGGTGGGTCCAAACCAGCGGAAGGTCTTGCGGTTTGTAATAATGTTGTAGAGCGCAATGCCAAAGTGGGCAATGAATACGCTCAACCAGGTGACAGCAGCAGTACGGTGGATCACCGCCTCAACTTCAGGACCACCCAACAGACCAATAACAAATGGGGCCCATGCGGTATGCGAGAAGAGTAGTGTTGATCCTGAGAGTACCAACGTCATCGTACTCATTGCAAACAACAGGTGGATGATGCGCCATACTGCAGTGAAACGGCGGAAATAGACCTGCTCAGTTGCGGCGAGTTGTGCTTCAGCTGGAGGTTGATATCCCTTTCCTGCCCTGCGGTCACTGTATTCACGATAGAACCAGAGTAGAACATGTGTCCAGAAGAAGAGGAACACGCCAACAATCAACAGGTTCATAAATTTAGTAGTCAACCAGATCATCGGATAACGTTCATAGTCATCTGCATTACCATGTGGATGGAAGCTGAGGAACCCCTCTGGAGCATCTTCATGGCATGTCTGGCAGGTCTCTAAACGGTTATTAAGGTGCACAGTCGATGCCGGGTCATCAACTTTGCGCAGATCATGACTGCCATGGCAGTCATAACATTTTGCGGTATTGGTATAACCCAGACGGTTGACCTGACCATGATAGGAGGCCCTGTAGGTCTTGAGAGAGGTCTCATGACAGTTGCCACAGTTTTTTGTAATGGTCAGCTTCATTGAATCCTCTTCAGGAGAGGCAATGTTATGTGTGGTGTGACAATCTGAACAGACAGCAGCATTGGTGTTGCCCTTCTCTACCACCTCTTTGCCATGAATGGATTCAAGGTAAAGCTCTTTCTCCTTCTCATGACATTGACCACAGACCTCAGGATTCTTCATGCGGTGGTCTGCTCGGGCTTCACTGCCAAGGGTACCAATATTGTGAGGGTCATGGCAGTTATGGCAGGTTGCATTGGTCTTGGATTGGTCAGCCATACTGGGGCGTGCATGTACAGAGCTCATATAGCTATCAATCTGTTGCATTACCACATCCAGGCGTTGATACTCAGGGTTATCTTGACCTTGCTGTTTTTCCCACTGCTCTTGATGGCACTGGATGCAGCTTACCGAGATGACAGGCTGTTCCTGATGATATTTTTTGGTGATATTGGTATGGCAGCCGACACAATTCTGGCTTCCATGTACACTCTCTTTAAATTTTTCTTCATCTACATAGATGTAGACCTCAGTCCCATCATCAAGTGTTTCAACCTTTTCATCTTCATCCGAGTGACAGCGGATACAGACTTTATTCGGAATGATCTTCTTGTGGGCACCCTCCTCCACTTCAGCGGCATAGATATTGGTGTTCAGTACCCCTAATACACAGAACAGGGCCACAACCTTTATAGTGCTAACGATTCCTTTCACAGTATATCCTTTACTCGACAACAGACTTTTTTTACCAAAAAATGACTACAGCTCTATTCAGAGCTGTAGTCATTTTGTTTTATTAAAATTAATTCAATGCTTTAGTGACTGAGAATGCACCTCTCAGATCTCCCGGCTTGAATCCGGTTGCCTGATCCAGAGGGTACACAGCGCGAATTTTTTGCAGTACATCTGTAGCAATCAGCTCACCGTGGCAGACCATACAGGGTTTGCTTGCCGGAATGGCCTTCATATAACGAAACAGCTTCTCCCCACCCTTCTGCTTAACCACCTCATGGTGCTCCATGGTTGCCAGACTCTCTCCAGCCGCTGAACGTGCCTCAAACTGTTGAAGTATCTTGATCTCCCATGCGTCTGCAGCGTTATCCGGGTTTCTCAAGCGCAGGCTAATACGTCTGATCTCCAGGCCGGTACGACGGTCGGATACTGAATCTGTGATGGGCTGTGCCTGTTGGCTACAGGCAGCAATTGCTGCGGTCGGACCGCCGGTTTTCATGCCTGTAACCAATGCCCCTTTCAATTTTGTAAACAGCGTTTTTACAGCTTCGCGGCTCTCTGCAACGTTGGTAGAGATTTCATCTGCATTTGCAAGGTTCATCGACGAAGCTAAAGAGACGGTCAAAATCGTACTAAAAAGGGCTTTTTTCATAACGGTTCTCCAATCAAAAATTAGCACTGATTTTAGCGTGTAACCATAGGCTTACTGTAACTATTTTTAAATTTCTTATCGCTATTACACACAGTATATGCAGGGTTTCCCCGCAATGGATCAATCAATATCCTTGTAGCTGATCAATGTACTCAGGCAGGAAGAGTGAAATCTGTGGGATATAGGTGATCATCATCAGGAATGCCAGCAGTAGCAACATCCAGGGCAGAACTGATCGAATCACCCAGCCCATGCTTTCACCGGTAATTCCAGCAGTTACAAAGAGGTTGAGCCCCACCGGAGGTGTCAACATCCCGATCTCCATATTAACCACCATAATGATTCCCAGATGAATGGGGTCAATCCCCAACTTCATGGCAATCGGAAAGAGAATAGGTGCCATAATCAACAGAATGGCGGAAGGCTCCATAAAGTTACCGGCAATCAGCAGCAGAATATTGACCACAACCAGGAACATCCATGGCTCCAGCCCCCAGCTAACGATGGACTCTGCAATCTGGTGAGGAATGCGTTCGGTGGTCAATACATGGGCGAACAGCATTGCATTGGCAATGATAAAGAGCAGCATGATGCTCACCTTGGCCCCATCCAGTATGGTTTTGCGGACTTCCGGATGGTTAACCGACTTGGGCAATGCCCAGCTCATCTGCCAACTATTTCGAGCCACCATATTGATGATGGACTCACTATTTTTTCTCCAGGGTTGATCTTTGAGTGGCCCCATATCGCGATAGAAAAAGACCGATACCAGAAAGGCGTAGACGGCAGAGACAGCGGCAGCCTCTGTAGGGCTTGCAACCCCACCATAAATTGAACCCAACACCACCACAATCAGCATGATGCCACCCGATGCGGAGAGGCCACTTCTGAGTATGGGCCTTATACCGGGCCACGGTTGTGCCGGTAGATCTTTAACCCGTGCCACAATATAGATGGTAACCATCAGCAGTAGCCCCATCAACAGACCGGGAATAAATCCAGCCATAAACATCCGTGCGGCAGAGACCTCTGTTGCAGCGGCATAAACCAACATAACGATCGAGGGTGGAATCAGAATTCCCAGCGTACCGGCATTGGTGATCACCCCGGCAGCAAACTCCTTGGGGTAGCCAGATTTCACCATACCGGCAATGACGATGGTGCCAATTGCAGCTACGGTAGCGGGGGATGAACCGGAGACTGCAGCAAACAGCATACAGGCCATGACCGAAGCCATTGCCATCCCACCACGAATATGACCGACCAGATCAATCGCAAAACGGATTAGACGCTTTGCCACTCCACCCGTTGAGAGAAAGGCGGATGACAAAATAAAGAAGGGGATAGCCAACAGGGTGTAGTGTTCCGAGAGAGCCTCAAATAGCTTCAGTGCAACCGAGGCCATTGAATCCCCGGAGAAGAGAAGAATAGTAACAATACTGGAAAACCCCAAAGCAACAGCAATCGGCATTCCCAGTAGCAGGCAGCCAAATAGCAGTAGAAACAGGGCTGTTGTGGTCACTAAAGCCTTTTCTGGCTGATTGGTTGTTGAGCCGGACTCTCCGTCTGTTGCTCTGAGAGAACCTCACCAAAAGCATCACACTTCAGCTCGTCGGCGAGGTGCAGGCTCTCTTCAGCCTCATTGACGTGGCAAAAACCATGGGCACGCCCCACTGCAACGGCCCACAACAGCTCTAGCAGGCGAATAGAGAAGAAGCTGAACCCAACCAGTAACATCCCGTGCGCCAACCAGAGTGGGACCAGTGGCTCATCAATCCAGATTTTGAGCTGCTCCTGTGTCTCCTCGGACATCCAGTTCACCATCCACTGTTGAAACTCCAGATCCTCCATCGAGATCCCAATCATGTACATCTTCTCCAGATAGACCCAGGAGCCATAGAGAAAGAGGGCACAGTAGCTGAGTGCTAACGAGATCGCCAGCAGTGACAACAGCCGTTGCACTGCAGGGGAGAAGAGCTTTACAAAGGCATCAACACTGATATGGGCACCTACCTTCAGACCATAAGAGATACCAAACAGCACAAACCAGGCGGAGAGGTGTAGAGTCAACTCCTGACCCCAACTCAACCCGGTACCAAAACCGAAGCGGAGTACCACCTCAATAAAGACCAGCAGCGTCATTGCGACCAGTAGTATTGAGATGATCCCCTCTTCGATCTTGTTGAGATAGCGCAGAAACATTAAAGAGAGAGATGGACTCTATTGGTTGGAGGCATAGGCAGCATCGATCAAATCTTTACCAATCTTCTTCTCAAACTTCTTCCAGACCGGTTTCATCGCCTCGACCCACTGTGCCCGTTCAGCTGCCGTTAATGCAACAATCTCAGACCGTCTTGAGTCGGTAATCTTCTGTCTGTCACTGACCGATTTCTGAGCAGCAACCTCATTACCATGAGAAATGGCCTCAGAGAGTGCCTGTTCCAATTCACCGCGTGTATCTGCAGGTAGCTCACTCCAGAACTCTTTAGAGGTGACCACCATATAGTCCAGCAACCCATGGTTAGATTCGGTGATGTAGGGCTGTACCTCAAAGAACTTCTTCGAATAGATGTTAGACCAGGTATTCTCCTGCCCATCAATGGCCCGGGTCTGCAGTAGAGTAAAGACCTCTGAGAAAGGTTTCTTTAGAGGCATTGCAGAGACCGCCTTGAACTGCTCCTCCAGCACATCGGAAGACATAATACGGAACTTCTGGCCTCTGGCATCGTTGGGGCTACGCAATTTATTGCTGGCAGAGAGCTGCTTCATGCCGTTATGAAGATAACCAAGGCCAACCAACCCTTTGCGTTCAACCGACTTTAATAGCTTTTCTCCCGCAGGGCTCTGTTGAAAACGGTCTACCGCCTCCATATCTTCGAACAGAAAAGGGAGGTCATAGAGTGCAAGCTTCTTGGTATAGCGGCTGAACTTGGAGAGAGAGGGGGCCGCCATCTGCACATCGCCCAGCAACATGGCCTCCAGCACCTTGTTATCACCAAATAGTTGTGAATTCGGGTAGATCTCAACTTTCACCCGATCTCCCAACCGGGTTTCGACCAGCTCTTTGAATTTATTGGCCATCTGCCCCTTGGGGGTATTCTCGGCAACAACATGAGAGAACTTAATGACGATGGGGTCTGCAGCGGAGCTGATGGTGGTGGTGACACTCAGTGCAAAGCAGAGCACAGCAGTTGTGAGATGTTTAAACATGGTTCCCCTCCTGAGGATAATGAAAGATTGTACAGCGTTATAATTTTTTATTGGCCTATACAAAGTCTATCTTAGAGTGGATGGAGTGCAATGTATACCATCTGGAAAAGCCAGTGATTACCGGTGATAAAAGGCAATACGGGCGAGAGAGAGTGATTATTTGAAGCGGTTGTTGTGTCACAAGTTATCTCTCAAAAGGTGACACTTTCAGTTGGTTTTGTTACTTTGTGTATCATTCAATACAATTACAATGATTAAGAGGATAGACTCAATGAAAAGGATTTTTATAGCGGCGCTTGCAGCGACTGCAATGACAGCGACTACCGGGGCTTCTGCCGATACACTCTCTACCGTAAAAGGTAAGGGGTTTGTGCAGTGTGGTGTAGGTCAGGGTCTGCCCGGTTTTTCCAGTCCCGACGCACAAGGCAAGTGGCAGGGAATTGATGTCGATGTCTGTCGTGCGGTGGCTGCTGCAGTGTTTGGAAATGCCGAAAAGGTGAAATATACTCACCTCTCTGCCAAGGAACGCTTCACCGCGCTGCAGTCTGGTGAGATTGATATACTGGTACGCAATACCACTGAGACCTTCACCCGTGATACCGGGTTGGGGCTCGATTTTGCCGGGATCAACTACTACGATGGTCAGGGCTTTATGGTACGAAAAGATCTGGGAGTGCAGTCCGCCAAAGAGCTTTCCGGTGCGGCAGTCTGTACCAACATGGGAACCACCACCGAGATGAATGCAGCAGACTACTTCCGTTCCAACGGGATGGAGTACAAGATTGTTGCCTTTGAGAAGATGGATGAGGTGGTTGCCGCCTATGATGCCGGGCGCTGTGATGTCTTTACTACAGACCGTTCCGGCCTTGCGGCACAACGCACCAAATTGAAAAACTCTGCAGATCACGTGATTTTGCCAGAGACCATCTCCAAGGAGCCATTGGGTCCGGTGGTGCGCCATGGTGATAACCGTTGGGGAGATATTGTCCGTTGGTCATTGCGTGCGATGAAGAATGCAGAGGAGATGGGGGTCAGCTCAGACAATGTTGATGCCATGCGTGCAGACAAGCGTAACCCCAGTAGAAACCGTCTGCTCGGCACAGTCGGTAATATGGGTGAGAAGTTGGGACTCTCTAATGACTGGAGTTACAACATCATCAAACAGGTCGGTAACTATGGGCAGATGTATGACCGCCACCTCGGTCCCACTACAACCATCAACCTGCCAAGAGGGATTAACCACCTCTGGACCAATGGTGGGATTCAATATGCGGCCCCGATTCGTTAAGGGCTGAATATTTTGTGGGCTGTCTGCGTAAACAGGCAGCCCACTCTGTTTATAAAGATCGAGTTGATAGCATTGTATGTTAGCACTCTGGCGCAATAGTCGGGTTCGTGGCTGGATCTTCCAGCTTGTTGCACTGACACTGTTTCTCTACTTTGGCTGGTCACTGTGGGACAACCTGCAGACCAACCTGGCAAGTCGTGGGATTACCACCGGATTCAATTTTCTCAATACCGAAGCCGGATTCGGGATCATCTCTCACCTGATTGACTACAGTGAAAGCTCGACCTATGGTCGTGCCTTTCTGGTAGGGCTGCTTAATACACTGCTGGTCTCCGTACTGGGTATTTTTCTGGCAACCCTGTTGGGGCTGCTGATCGGCGTGGGGCGTCTCTCGAACAACTGGCTCATCTCCCGTTTGGCGCTCGGTTATGTAGAGTTAATCCGTAATATCCCACTGTTACTACAGATCTTCTTCTGGTATTTTGCAGTATTGCGCAGTCTTCCCTCACCGCGACAGAGTGTGAACTGGGGTGAACTGTTCTTTCTCAATAATCGTGGCATCTACATGCCCGCACCAATCCCAGAACAGGGTTTTGGCTGGGCGGGGTGGGCACTGCTGCTGACCCTGATCGGTGTAGTTTTACTATTTCGCTGGGCCGTTCGGCGACAACACCAAACAGGGCGAATCTTCCCCCGTTGGCGCGTCTCTATCGGTCTGTTGATTGTCGTCCCGCTACTGGTGCTGGCGCTTCAGGGTTTTCCATTGAGCTGGGAGTTACCGGCTCTTAAAGGGTTCAACTTTAAGGGAGGGCTGGTGATGATCCCTGAGTTTATGGCGATTCTATTGGCGTTGACCATCTACACCGCATCCTACATTGCAGAGATTGTGCGCTCAGGCATTGAGTCAGTGAACAGAGGGCAGACCGAGGCAGCACGATCATTGGGGCTAACACATGGTCAGACACTTCGACTGATTATTCTGCCGCAGGCTCTGCGGGTGATCATTCCTCCACTGACCAGCCAGTATCTCAATCTGTTGAAAAACTCCTCACTGGCGGCAGCGGTCGCCTATCCAGAACTGGTTTCGGTGTTTGCCGGTACAGTACTAAACCAGACTGGGCAAGCCGTTGAGGTGATTGCCATCACCATGGGGGTCTACCTGTTGATCAGCCTGCTGATATCACTTTTGATGAACTGGTATAACCACAAGATGAAACTGGTGGAACGATGACCACACTTTTGATAGCGATCATATTGACCGAAGCCGTATCTAGAGTCTCCAGGGAGTTCTACTAGATGGTCTGGCTACGCAGAAACCTCTTCTCAACACCATTCAACAGTGGTCTGACACTGCTCACCCTCTATCTGCTCTGGTTGGCAATTCCACCCATTGTCGACTGGCTCTTTCTGCAGGCCACCTGGTCGGGGGAATCCCGTGCCGCATGTGAACCCAATGAGGGGGCCTGTTGGGCCTTTATTGATGCACGTTTCAACCAATTTATCTACGGCCTCTATCCGTCAGAGGCGCAGTGGCGGGTGGATCTCGCTTTTATCCTGTTAGGCGTTTTGTTTGCAGGTTTTTTCATTCCCGGAGTCAGGCGCAGCTGGATTGCAGTGTTGATTCTGATCCCCTATCCATTGGTCGCCTGGATACTCTTTTCAGGAGGAAGCTGGGGGCTTGAAGAGATTGATACCGCACAGTGGGGGGGGTTGTTTCTCACCCTAGTCATTGCCGGTGTTGGTATTACCGCCTCATTCCCGTTGGGTATATTATTGGCACTGGGGCGGCGCTCCAATCTGTTGGTAATCCGCTCCATATCGATTGGTTTTATCGAACTGATTCGAGGAGTACCACTGATCTCGGTACTGTTTATGGCATCAGTGATGTTGCCACTGTTTCTCCCGGAAGGGGTAAACTTCGATAAGCTGCTGCGTGCCCTGATCGGGATCAGTCTGTTTCAGGCGGCCTATATGGCAGAGGTGGTACGGGGTGGGCTGCAAGCGATCCCCAAAGGGCAGACTGAAGCGGCAGAATCACTGGGGTTGGGCTACTGGCGCACCATGCAGTTGATTATTCTGCCGCAGGCACTGAAGCTGGTGATACCGGGAGTGGTCAACACCTTTATCGCACTGTTCAAAGATACGACCCTGGTGTTGATTATCGGAATGTTTGATTTCCTCGGTATCGTGCAAGCGGCAACCACTGATCCCAACTGGCTGGGTACAGCAGTGGAGGGGTATGTATTCTGTGCAGCAGTCTATTGGCTCTTCTGTTTCAGTATGTCACGTTACAGTGTTTCGATAGAGAGAAAACTGGATACGGGGCACTGATAAAACATGAAGAAGAATATTTTGAGTTCCTGTAACCGAAGTGTACAGAGGTGATCTGAATGGAAACAAAGATGATTGAGATGAAGGGGGTCAACAAGTGGTACGGCGACTTTCATGTACTCAAAGATATCAACCTTACCGTAAAGAAAGGGGAGCGACTGGTGGTGTGTGGCCCTTCCGGTTCTGGCAAGTCAACGATGATCCGCTGTATCAATCGTCTGGAAGAGCACCAAGAGGGGCAGATCATTGTTGATGGAATCGAATTAACCGATGATCTAAACCATATCGAGAACGTTCGACGCGAAGTTGGAATGATTTTCCAACATTTCAACCTCTTTCCCCACCTCACCATTCTGGAAAACTTGATGTTGGCACCGACCTGGGTGCGTAAAATGCCACGCCGTGAAGCAGAAGAGAAGGCACTCTACTACCTGGAACGGGTCAAGATTGCAGATCAGGCATTGAAGTTTCCGGGACAGCTCTCAGGAGGACAGCAGCAGCGGGTAGCGATTGCTCGTGGTCTCTGTATGGAGCCAAAGATCATGCTGTTTGATGAACCGACCTCAGCACTGGACCCGGAGATGATCAAAGAGGTGCTAGATGTGATGACGGAGCTGGCAGAGGAGGGGATGACGATGATCTGTGTCACCCATGAGATGGGCTTTGCCAAAACTGTAGCGGACTGCATGATCTTTATGGATCAGGGGCAGATTGTCGAGTGTTCACCACCGGCTGAATTTTTTGAAAACCCGAAAAGTGAACGCACACAGCTGTTTTTGAGCCAAATTTTATAATGTGATGCTGTAACGTGTTCAGCGGAGGTGAAATACTCGGTCATTGAAATTTTTTCTCTCACTCTTCCAGAATTGGCCGATATAGAGACTATACTTTTGATAGAAAACCAGAGTGTTGAGAGACGTGTTCAAGCGCCATTTTGAACAGATTCTTGGACAGCGTGTTTCAAACAGAGAATAGAGAGAGAAAGACAATGCAAAATATATCAGACATACAAACTCTGGCTCCGGCTGTTAACGGCATAAAGTCTCCACAAAAGAGTGGGTTAGAAAATCTTGCCTCCGCGAATGCTGTAGCGGAGACAAAACAACCGCAACAGGCCCCTCAGCCAGCACTTAGTGCTCAGCAGCAGCTGAACGGAGCGATCCTTAAAGCCAGTCTGGAGACCAGTATTCAAGCAGGTAATGAACCACTGGCACTGCTCTATAAAACGGCCATTGAAGGTATCAATGAAGCCCTGGAGCCTGAACTGGGTGAAAATGCAATTCAACGTGCGCATGATTCCGGATTGGATGTCACTCCAGAGGCAACAGCAGATAGAATTGTCTCAATGAGCACAGCTTACTTTAGCTCATATCAAAAAATACACCCGGAACTGTCTGAAGAGGAGGCCGCGCTCAAATTTTCAGAAATTATTGGCGGAGGCATAGACCAAGGGTTTGCTGAGGCGAGAGAAATACTGGATGGCTTGAGTGTGTTAGAAGGCGATATCGCCACAAATATTGATGCAACCTATGACCTGGTTCAGGAAGGTTTACAGGCGTTTATTGAAAGTTATAGAGAAAATAACCTTGAGGAGAAAACAGAACAGGCCAGTTCTGTTGCTCCGTAGCGCTGGTTAGATCTGTTCAGAAAAAAACCAGTGCTACGGAACGTCTTACTTAATAAAGCCTAATGAATGGATGGCTTTAGAGAGGTTTGACACTATTTGCACAGGGACCTTTCTGACCTTGTCCAACTTCATATTCTACCTTCTGACCATCATTAAGCGTAGCATAGCCGCCACCACTTTGAATTTCAGAATGGTGAACAAATAGATCCTTTCCTCCATCTTCCGGAGTAATAAAACCAAAACCTTTATCTGCGTTGAACCACTTTACTGTACCTGTACTCATGTTATCTTCTCAATTATTTTGGTGAAATATTATGGACTTCAGACTCCCGTTCACCGACCAGAAGCCGAATGGGTAATGATCTCATGTTTGTGAACTAAATGCTATTGCCAATAGTTAAAGAGGCACTTGTGCTGTAGTATTTTTCCAACAGCCAGCACATGATAATTCCGACAAAACCTATAAGGTATTAGGATCAGGCTGACCATTTTCTCACACTAAACCGGAAATCTCATGACATTTGACTTCGAAGAACTGGATTATCAGGAAACCCCGTTGGGTGAAATCAGCCTTAGGCGACGGGCCGAGCCAAGGTTAGGTGGAACAATTGTCTATGAGGTAAAGCTGGGTGATGAGTTCCTGATGTCCAGCTTGTTCACCGAATCGGAAATACAACTCGCAAAACTAGGGCTTGCTGCTTGTGAGTGGAATGAATTGGACGTAGTGGTCGGCGGGTTGGGGCTCGGTTATACCGCTGTTGCCGCATTGGAAGTGTCGGCAGTTAAATCGTTGATGGTTATCGATGTAATGGAACCAGTTATCAACTGGCATAAAAAAGGGCTTGTACCACTTGGGAAAACCTTGATTGCTGATCCTCGCTGCAGCCTGATACTTGAAAATTTCTTTGAAATTGCGACTGCTGAAAGTGGATTTGATCGGGCAGATCCGGCCAAGCTGTTCCATGCGGTTCTGCTAGATATTGATCACTCCCCCAGCCACTGGTTAAATTCCCAGAATCGAGCTTTCTATTCAGAGCGGGGACTGCAAAAACTATCTGACAAACTATACCCGGGTGGTATCTTCGCACTTTGGTCGAATGACCCTCCAGATGCTGATTTTACCGAGCTTCTTGATTCGGTATTTCTTTCATCGGAGTTTCACATCATCAGTTTCCCAAATCCATATATGGGGGGAGAGTCCTCATGTACGGTCTATGTCGCGCATAAGGCCAGTGCCATTCATAATAGCTAATGTGGTTCTGTACCCATCAAACCTATGTGGTTCGGGCACTGAGAGCTTGCCCAAGAATAGAGAACCTGCTGCGGAAAAGAGCATCAGTTATTCATGCACTCTCTTCAAACTTGTAGCCCACACCATAAACCGACTTGATAATCTCAGAGTCACTGTGGTGTTCGGCAATCTTTTTACGCAGATTTTTTACATGGCTATCGACGGTGCGGTCGGTCACCACACGACGATCTTCATAGAGGTTTTCCATCAACTGCGCCCGAGAAAAGATGCGCCCCGGCTGGTTCACCAGTGTCGCTAACAGGCGAAACTCAACCACCGTTAGCTCTAGCACATGTCCGAATATGGTAGCCTGCATCCGCTCTGGATTGAGCACAATCGTGCTGTTATCACGGTTCGATGGCTGTTGCCGATAGGCCAAGGTACGAAACAGCGCCTTGACCCGCGCCATCACCTCACGCGGGCTGAATGGTTTACAGATGTAGTCATTGGCTCCAATTTCTAGCCCCAGCACTCGGTCGATCTCCTCAATCCGAGCGGTCACCATGATAATTGGCACCTCGGTAAAGGCACGCAGCTCCTGACAGATGGTGATGCCATCCTTACCGGGCAGCATCAGGTCGAGCAGGATCAGGTCAGGCTGCTGCTGTTGCACCCACTCCACCACAGCCTCGCCATCCTCAATCCAGTGGGTGTTGTATCCGCTGTTGTGTAGATAATCCTGTAACAGTTGTGCAATCTTGGCTTCATCTTCCACCACCAGTACGGTGTGCTGTGATTCTGTTGTGTTCATGCTCTACCTCTCTTGGTCAACCGGTAACTGTAGACTAATCTTTAGCCCACCTAGCGGGGATGGTCCTGCTCTCAATTCACCGCCATGCGCTTTAGCAATACTCTGCACAATGGATAGCCCCAAACCAGAGCCACCATGATCACGGTTGCGCGACCCCTCTACCCGGAACAGTCGTTCAAAAATGCGGGGGATCAGCTCCGGAGGAACACCCGGTGCGCTGTCTTCAAAATGGATGAGAAACGAAGCACCAACCTCACAATGGACTTTCACCTCACCCCCCTCATCGGTATAGCGCTGACTATTCTCTAACAGGTTGGTGAAGAGCTGGGTCAGGCGTTGTGGATCTGCCAACAGATGTGGCCCTTCCCCTTCACAACTCACCGTCAATGCAATCTGCCTCTGCTGCATGGTAACGGTGAACCCCTCTGCCACGTCTCTCAACAGTTCCAGTGGTAGCACCCGCTCTTTTACATAGGAGAGCGATCCTTGATCCGAGAGCGAGAGCTGGTAGAGGTCATCCACCAACCGCTTGAGCTGTTTCACTTCTAACGAGAGGGACTGTATCGATTCACGGTTGAGTGGACGTACTCCATCCTCCATCGCCTCCAGCTCCCCTCTCAATACGGTGAGCGGGGTACGCAGTTCATGGGAGATGTCAGCAATCCACTGGCGACGGGAGCGCTGGTTCTGCTCTAAGGTTTCCACCAGTATATTGAGATCAGCGGCCAAGTCACCCAGTTCATCTTGCCTGATTTTTTCGATACGAACCTCAAACTGCCCTGCGGTCAGTTGACGTGCCATCTTAGCGATATCAGAGATCGGACGATTAAACAGCCGCGCCAGCAGCAGCGCGGCAATGATCGCAATCAGTAGTGAGAGCAGTGCCGTAAGCAATAGATTGTCAAATTGCTGCTGTTCAAACTGTTGGTCCAGTTCGGTGCGGCGTGGGGTAAAGATTCGAAGGGTCAGATAGCCCACCACCTGCTGCTCCAGCTGAATGGGGAGTAGACGGTGTTTTGTCGTGGGTGGTGGCCCAATCACTCGAGTGCGCGCAGCATCTAGCAGACCAAGCCTCTCCCGCATAAAACGAGGTGGGGGTGGGGGATGTCTCTCATCCGCAGCGGTGGGTCTTGGAGGAGCGAACTCTGAAGGGGGACCGCCTCCACGTGGCCCGTCCCCTCTTCTACCAAACCCAGAGTCACCAAACCTATGGCCACCGGGGCCACGAGGTGGTCGTGGCGGTAACATGTTGGACTCAACCAGTAGCTGATGCCACAAACGGGGGTTTTCTTGCAGAAAGGCCCAGCTCTTCTGCTGCCGATACTGCTCGCTCAACACCTGTCTAAACCCATCCAGCTGCTTCAGCTTAACCTCTTCAATATACTGGGTGAATCCCTGTTGAAAACTGAGCCGGGAGAGCACCATACTGATCGCCAAAACCAGCATCACCACCAAGAGGATGGCAAAGAATAGCTTGTGCCAAATTTTGGTGCGAAATGGGAACATATTTCGCACTATAGCACCAACTTATGCAGAAGCACTGAATAGGTTGTCTTCTTGTCCCATTACGCCTCGAATGGCATTCATCAGGCTGCTACGCTCTTCATCTGCCGTCTCTTCGGAGTAGTATTGCTCCAACAGGGTATAGAGCTCTTCCATCATATCTTCACTCAGATTGATTCCACCGTCCTTCTCTTGTGGCCCCAAGCCCTGACCGGGAGGCGGCCCCTGCACACCCGCCATCTCTCCCACCGCTCTGGCATCAAAACCTGCGGCCTCCATGGTTTCAGCCAACCCTTTTCCCGGCTGAATGCCGGCATCTTGAAAGGCTGAGACAATGGATGTTGCATCGGCTTCAGTAAGGCTGTCTGCATCATACTCACTCAAGGTATCACTGATCAGTTGCTTCTGCTCATCTGTCAGTGATGCGCCTCCCTGTCCGTTCCCCGGTGGACGCATAGGCATTGCTGCATTAGAGATTGCATCAATCATGGTTATGGCTCCTTATTTGAATATTGGGCATCTGTTGAATGGTTACACACATCTTGACGATCGAATGTGCAGCCAGTATGGAGAAATCATTCACAATCTCTTCATACTCTCTCCCTATTGGCTACATGGTTGCGTTCTATCTTATGGGGTAAGGAGAGACAACCTATGAACACTCTCCTGTTCCAACTCAACAACAAGGAGAAACACCATGAACCTCAAAAAATCCATAATACTCTCTGTAGCAACACTGGTCATTACCGGTAGCGCCTATGCGATGGGCCCCGGCGGTCCATCAGGAGGCCCACCATTCGGCCCACCCAATATGGAACGACTGCAGTTTGATCTCGACCTGAGCGATACCCAGGCCGTATCTCTGGAGCAGTTATTTGAAGAGCAGCACATCAAACATCAACAGCACCGTAAACAGCAGCGCACCATGCGTGACAAGATGCACAGCAACCTCTCAGAGATTTTGACGGCAAGCCAGCTCGAAGACTTCAGGGCAATCCAACAGCAGCAGCGGAAGAGACATCGTAGACATTTTGAACAGCGACAGGCACCACGCTGTGCTCAAACTTGGTAAGCTAGTAATTCCATTGCCCCTGTGGACTCTATTCAGTACCAACCCTGCTCTCTGCTCTACCCAGTTTTTCCGCTATCTCTATCGCGGGGTGATCCACGAGTCCAATATCCTCAGAGAGCAGAGTGGAAAGGTGACCTTTTGTAATACCGATGGGGAGAGCGTGGCACACAACAGACCAGAACTCTCCCCGCTGAATAGTTTCTCAGACAGTCAGTACTCCGACAACCTTGTTTTGACCGTCTCAGTAAGCCTGAAATAGGCTGATGTTACAGTGCGAGAACCCCTTTTATTTCAGTTTATTGATGACTCGTGGATAACCCGCCGGGCTTGTTCAGAGGTTCCCTAAGCAGCCATAGGAGAAATAGAGCGCTGAATATTTTCAAGCTTCTCAGATTCAGCAATTTTTAAGTCAAACTCTACTTGTAGGTTCAACCATGACTTTGCGTCCCCACCAAAAAAACGAACCAAACGCATTGCTGTATCTGGTGTAATACCTCTACGCTCTCGCACAATCTCATTAATTCGAGCTGGAGGAACATGTAAAGCCTTCGAGAGTGCATTTGCACTCATATTCAATGGGACAAGGTACTCTTCACGAAGAATTTCACCTGGATGCACAGCTCGCATACCATTTTTGACCATTATAATATCTCCTAGTGATAACCTACTATTTCTACACCTGCTGCATTTCCTTCTTCAAACCAAAAGCAAATTCTCCATTGCTTATTGATTCTGATACTCCACTCACCTTCTCGGTTACCGCATAAACTTTCTAGCCTATTACCGGGTGGGGACCTTAGAAACTCAATTGTTTCTGCAGCATTAAGAATCGTAAGTTTACGTTCTGCTACTGCCTTGATCGCCTGAAAATTTCTTGCTTCTACCTGTCTTAAATAACTTTTCAGTTTTTTTACATCTGAATGAAGTGATCATACATGAATGATATATCGCTTATCGGTAAACATCAAACACATTGCTTGATCAAAACTATTTTGCTTTAGATAGAAAAATATTCTGATGCCAATTAAACCTAACACCCGCCAAATAGTTTATCCGAAATTGGGCATCTTTTCTAGACCTGACCCCATACTCCCCCTGGAATGGAAGAAAGTGGCTTAACTCGGTGTACAGTAGGGGTTGACCAGGTCAGTCTGATAAGCCATCATAGATGAGTGCTATAGCTGTTGAGGCTGTAGCACTCACTCATCACTGCAGACTCTTGGGTATGATAGAGTGAGCTGGAAGTTATGACTCAGTGCTGCCCCTCAGGTTTTGAAGTATGATGGTTTTTTAGAGGCTCTATGATGACAAATAACAGTCACTCAACAAGATGCAAAAAACCAATTACTAACTCTAAATCGCCTGTCAGTACTAGCTAAGGAATCTTTAGACACATCATGAGCAACTGTCTCGCGTCCTTAGAACCTAAATATTGATCGTCGATAGTCAAGCGATTCTCAATACTGTTGGATGCGTTCTTGGGTGTGATGAATATGCCTCGATTAGTGAAATATGAATCAGACACTTCCTAATGTATTAATTAAAGAAATGACATATATCAGGAATCATTTGTTGCAGCACATAATATGCTGTGAATATAGTTATTGGTTACTATACTCTCAAGGTGTCTTAGCATATTGTGCTTTGATTTTAAGCTTTGAGCCTGCCTGCTCAATCTTCTTTATGACGCGTTAGCGGCACGACATTTTATAAATAATCGACACTTAATGAGTGGTGAGGTTTAAATAATGGTGAGAACTCAAAAAACAAGACAGTATTCCAATTTTGTTTTATCAATGGCGTTACTGGTAATGACAGAATTAAGTTACGCTGACCCAGTTTCGGTGTTCAATGTACAAAACATTAATGTTGATGAAATTAATGGTATTGCTTTTGATACTCCAGATGACATTATTCTCCCGCCGAGATTTGGTCAAGCTGTATCTGGTGTAGGGGATATTAATGGGGATGGATATGATGATTTTATTGCTGGAACTTCTAGTGGCGGTGTAAACGATGCTTTAGACATCAGAGCAGGTGAAGTAAGTATAAGTTATGGGAAATCTGAACATACTGAAACCATTTTCGGGTGGGCATTGAGGGAATTATTGGGAGAAGGAGATGGTGATAGAGCTGGATATTCAGTTAGTGGTGCTGGAGATATTAATGGAGATGGCTTTTATGATCTAATTATTGGGGCTCCTGAACTTGGTGATGGAACCGGGAAAAGTTATGTGATTTTTGGACATGCAAACGGAATACAGGTGGATTCTGCTACACACTTCAACTCACTTGATGGAACAAACGGTTTCCGTATCGACACTATTAACGAATATGATGAGCTTGGGTACTCTGTGAGTGGCGCAGGTGATGTCAATGGGGATGGATATGATGACTTGGTTGTAGCTAATCGCAAATATAATGGTTATGTGCTCTTTGGTCACGGAGGTGTTTGGAATAGTGAAATAGATGTAACTGAGCTGAATGGATATAATGGCTTTAGAATTGATTTAACTTATATAGATGTTGGCTTCACTGGTAAAATTGTTGTAAGTAATGCGGGCGATGTAAATGGAGATGGTATCGGTGACCTCATTATCGGTTCTACAGAAGGAGGGGCTCCAAGAAATGTTACTCCTATATCACGAGGAGGAAGTTATGTATTATTTGGGCACACAGGATACTGGGAACCAGTTATGGATCTATTCACGCTGGATGGTAACAATGGGTTCTTTATTGCGGGCAATAATATGAGCCTCCCCGGAACTGTGAGTGCTGCAGGGGATGTTAATGGGGATGGATATGCAGATTTGCTGATAGGATACGATAATGAATTTTCTCTAATTGGGGAGACAACTTATGGGCAAGTTGGGGCAGCCCACCTGGTATACGGTCGCCCAGATGGCTGGGATGCTATTTTTGAATTGGGCAATACTTTTTCTGGAAATGATAGCAACAAATTAAAAGCAACAGTACGAACAGATCAACTTGGTGGTACATATTTTGGGCAGTCAGTCAGTGGTATTGGTGATTTTAATGGGGATGGTTTTGACGATTTAATCATTGGTGAGCCTGGGAGGCAAAAAAGCTACACAGATGGCATATCTAGAAATGAAGGATCAGCATATGTCTATTTTGGCAGTGTCGACTTTGATGGATCCGGCTTTAGAATAGATGGTGTTGATAATACAGTTAGTAGCGTTTTAGGAACTTCTGTAAGTGGTGTTGGAGACTATAATGGTGATGGATTTGATGATCTAATCATTGGTGCTCCTGGTGCTAGGGCGGTATACCTTTTGTATGGTGGTAGTAATGGGTGGAGTAGCGCTACTTTGATCGGAGATAATGGCGATAATTCTCTGGTTGGAACAGGTGTCACTGACTATATTATTGCTGGAGATGGCAGCGATACGGTGACCGGAGGTGGAGGACCTGATGTTCTTTATGGAGGCAGGGGTAACGATACCCTCATTGTTGCAGACGATTCTTTCTTTCGTGTTGATGGAGGGAATGGAGAGGATACATTAAAAGCAAATTTTTCATTTGACCTCTCAACAAATGCACTTTCCAAAAAAATCCGTAATATTGAGAAAATCGACCTTGTTGGTGGTATTGGTAGTGTGGTGACAATAGGTACACGTCAACTGCTTGAGATATTGGATGGTAATAAACAGCTTACTATTGAGGGTGATAGCGAAGATATTGTTGAGTTAGAGGGTGGCTGGGTGTACCAAAATAGCTCAAATGGATATCAATACTATACGGCTGAAGATGCTCATCTGGACCTTTATATTAATGTTGGTACAGTTTACCTAGTTCCGCTAATTAAGGATACAGAGATAACTGTCTATGTGGATACGGTATATCCTGGAACCCTTTATGCGGACTTTGTAGGTGCAGCCAATTATCAAGTGCTAACACCACCTAGTCATGGGGATGTACAAATTCATAGTAGTACAATGGGTGGCTATACCTATACCCCTGAATCTGAATTTGATGGTACAGACAGTTTCACGTATCAAGTAAACTTCGGTGACACCTACTCAAAAGTGGCTACAGTCGCAATTACGCTGTCCCAACAGTTGTCGATGATCAACCTTTCGAACCTAGATGGCCACAACGGTTTTCGCATGGATGGAAAGCCTGGTGATGCTATTGGAAATGCAGTCAGTAATGCTGGTGATGTGAACGGAGATGGTTATGAAGATTTAATTGTTGGCGCTTCTGCAGCAGACTCACGTCGTGGTGCGGCTTATGTGGTCTTTGGAAAACCTGTTGCTGGAGATGCTTGGGACGGGATTCTTAATCTTGATAGACTTGATGGCAGTAATGGTTTTCGGTTGAATGGTATTAATGCAGGGCGAGGATATTATGATCCTGGTGGTTCATTTGTAGGTGACCAAGCGGGTTCAAGTGTTAGCGGTGCAGGTGATGTCAATGGTGATGGATATGGTGACTTAATCATTGGTGCGCCTTCTGCTTCTAACAATCAAGAAGGTGAGAGCTATGTTGTATTTGGTCGTCCTTCTTGGTACAAGCTCGTCGAGCTATCTAGCTTAGATGGGAGTAACGGATTTATAATTTCAGGTAAAGCCGGCGATGATCTTTTTGGTACATCAGTCAGTGGAGCTGGGGATGTTAATAATGATGGTTATGATGACTTAATTATTGGTGCTCCTTACACCGGTGATCCTGTTTATTGGTCCGCTAATGAGTTTGGTACAAGTTACGTATTGTTTGGGCATAATGATGGATGGGAGTCTTTTTTTAGTCTCACAGATTTAAATGGAGAGAATGGGTTTTGGGTTGGTGGAGATAATAATCATGATCGTAATGGAATATCAGTCAGTAATGGCGGAGATATTAATGGAGATGGCGTTGAAGATTTGATTGTTGGTACGGATGGCGGCGATGGCATTGACGGAGACAGTAAAGGTGATGTGGGCGAAACTTATGTGGTTTTTGGTAGTTCTGGAAGCTGGAGTCAAAATATAAATCTTTCAGTGCTTGATGGTAGTAATGGTACTCGCATAGATGGTATACACGACAATGGATGGAGTGGTTGGTCTGTTAGTGTTGCAGGTGACGTTAATGGAGACGGTTATGGGGATTTAATTATTGGTGCAACTAAAGTGGATTCAAATGGTAAAACAGATTCCGGTGAAAGCTATGTTGTTTTTGGGAAATCTAATTGGGATGCTATAACAGATCTCTCTATTTTAGACGGAAGTAACGGCTTTATATTACAAGGAGAAAATGACGGTGATTTGAGTGGTATTTCTGTGAGTGGGGGAGGAGATGTCAATGGGGATGGATATGATGATATTCTGATTGGAGCAGCTCATGCTGATCCTAATGGAAATGATAATGCCGGTGTTAGCTATGTAGTCTTTGGTAAAGGAGGGAGTTGGGAAGAGGTGCTGAGCCTCGGTTCATTGAGTGGAAATGCTGTTTTTAGTATTAGTGGGTACGCAGGTGAGAATGGTTTGTCTTCTACTGAGGTACAGCAAAAAAGCGGAACATCCGTAAGTATGGCTGGGGATCTTAATGGAGATGGTTTTGATGATATAGTTATTGGAGCACCAAGTTCAACCCATATAGGCGAAGGATTGACCAATGGTTCTGGTTCCAGTTATGTTCTATTTGGTGGCCTCAATGGGTGGAGTAGTGCAACGATTCCAGGTGGTATGAATGACGATTATCTATTTGGTAGCGCAAGCGCAGATAATATAATTTCAGGAGATGGTAGTGATACTTTGATTGGAAATGGTGGGGCTGATGTACTCTATGGCGGTCGTGGAAATGATGTTCTCTCAATTTCTGATGAGACCTTCTTACGTATTGATGGCGGTAGAGGCATAGATACTCTGAAAATGCCATTTACAATGGATCTTACTGCGCTGAACTCGAAGCAAATTCGTAACATTGAGAGAATTGATCTCAGCGGAGGCGCCAGTAATATTATTCTACTTTCTGAGATTAATTTACTGGAAATCACGGGTGAAAATAACACTCTGCACATTGATGGAGATGCTGCTGATAACGTCCGCTTAAGTGACAAATTCATGAGCCAAGGTACAGTTGGGAAATATGAACACTTTACAGTAAATGATGTTCACCTAAATCTGTATGTCAGTACTGCGTTGACTAAATTGTTGGAGAGTGACATAGATAGTGACTCGGACGGTGTGGTGGATCGACTGGATGCTTTTCCTGGAAATTCACTTTATAGTCACGACACAGATAATGATGGACTCCCAGATGCATGGGAAACAAACCGTATTGGAAACTTAAACTCTTCTGGTGATTCTGATAATGATAATGACGGATTTACAAATTTAGAAGAGTTTACTGTAGGACATGACCCAGTAATTTCCACAATTGGCTTTACGAAGCATGAAATCGATGCGCTTTATACACTTGCTGGTAATTCTGATGAATTTACTGAGATTGATAGAGTTAGAGAAGAATGTCTGGATGACCCTTTCTTTTGCGGTATGATTTCAGATGCTACTGACCAAATTCTAGAGAACGTAATTTATAGGGCAGCTGTAGTTGGCGCCGCCCTTTCATTTGAAATAGCAGCAGTAATGTGTACCGATGATCCCGCCTCTTGTGGTATTGATGAAGGATTTAGCTCTATTGATCTAGAGACAGCAATACTAGATGCCACACAAGCTGCAATCAACTCTTGTGTAGAAGATCCTGCAATCTGCGGAATCACTGGGGACATAGGTGTTTCCTCGTACATGATTTCAGAAGGGTGGAGTCTCATTGGTGGTAAAAATGCAATCAACACTGCTCAAATTCAATCATTTATCGATGAATACAGCATTTCATCAGTCTGGGGATGGCAAGAAGGCTATTGGAGGAGTTATATTGATGGTGTCCCTGTATTTTTGAACACCCTGGCTGACATGAAGCCCGAGCAAGGGTACTTTGTGTATCGACAAACTCAACAATAAGTGGCCGATATTGAGAACAAAGACTGAATGGATTACCTCAAAGTACAACCATGAATTGGGTGCCTCAAAAAACCTCTTGAATGTGTCACTATTAAGAGGCCGGTTGGTGTATAGAGTTTCCGCTTGGTCTGATCGATGGCCAGCGGCAGGAATTAGCCGAATCCAGTCTTTTATAAAGGTCGGGCAAGAGGCCGGTTGGTGTATAAAGCGCCAATTGATCTGAGCTGGTCTAGCACGTTTCCAGTGGCTGCTATACACAGCACACCAGTCATTTTACAGGACCGCTGGATTAGCGCATCGGGTGGCTTCAGCATGGGCAATTCGTCGTTGTCCACGCCGTTTAGGCGCTCGGGCACTGCGCTTTATAGATAGATTGGAATCCTGGCGCTCTTTTACTAACTGTAGCGCAGCACCCAGCCGTTTATTGGGAGACTGTAAATAGAACTGTGTAACTGCTCTAATTCCTCAAAAGGAGAAGAGCAATGGAGCAATCCGAACTAGAAGCAATGGCCAAAGAGATGGCCAAAAACATCAAGACTCAAGAAGATCTTGGACAATTCACCAGCCAGTTAATGAAGGTGGCTGTTGAGGCAGCCTTAGGGGCTGAGATGGAGACCCATCTTGGCTACGGTAAGAATGAGCGATCAGACTCTAGGCGACACAATCACCGCAACGGTTCCAGCAAGAAGAAGCTGATTGGTGATCATGGTGAAATTGAGATCACCACTCCCAGAGACCGAGAAGGCTCTTTTGAGCCTCAGATTATTGGTAAACGCCAGACCCGACTTACTCAGTTTGATGACCAAATTCTCACCCTATACGCCAAAGGGATGAGCACTCGGGATATCGTCTCTACCTTCAAAGAGATGTATGGAGCGGAGGTCTCACCAACGCTGACCTCCAAGGTGACTGATGCCGTTCATGATCAAGTTATAGAGTGGCAGAATCGTCCGTTGGATAGCCTCTATCCGATTCTTTATCTGGACTGTATCGTTCTGAAGATCCGCCAAGATAACCGAGTGCTACGGAAATCGATCTACCTGGCACTGGGAATCAATGTAGAAGGGCAAAAAGAGCTGTTAGGGCTGTGGATCTCTGAAACAGAGGGGGCCAAGTTCTGGCTATCTGTTCTCACTGAGCTACAGAATCGTGGGGTACAGGATATTCTGATCACGTGTGTAGATGGACTCAGCGGCTTTCCTGAGGCCATTGAGACCGTATACCCCCGAACTAAGGTGCAGCTCTGTATTGTCCATATGGTCAGGAACTCTGTGCGCTATGTACCCTATAAAGAGAAGAAATCTGTCTGTGCAGATCTCAAGAATATCTATGGTGCCGTTACTGCCCAACAGGCCGAGCTTGAGCTAGACCGGTTTACTGAGAAGTGGGATGAGAAATATCCCAGCATCAGCAAGAGCTGGCGAAGGAACTGGGAGAACCTTACCCCCTTCTTTGACTACCCGGATGAGATCCGTAAAGTAATCTATACCACCAATGCGATTGAGTCCGTCAACAGCGTGATCCGCAAGAGCACCAAAAATCGGAAGGTATTCCCCAGTGATGCATCAGCCACCAAGGTAGTCTATTTAGCTATCCGTGAGGCATCAAAAAAATGGACCATGCCAATCAGAAACTGGAAACCTGCCATGAATCGATTCATGATAGAGTTTGAAGATCGACTGCAGGACCATATTTAAAACGTGGCAGTTACACAGTTAGGTTTACAGCCTCTTTATTGGACACAACCTCAGCTTGTTTAACCTGTCTGACCTCATCAAAAACGGAGTAGGGTAGTGCTATACCGTTGTTCTTGATCTATATTGTGCCCTCATGCCGCTCCTCAAGCTTCTCTGAAATCAGTGTTGGCCCAAAGTCCTGGTAGTTATCCCTAACCAGTTGTATCACATATTTGTTGAGTGATCCAGGATAGGCATGGTTGCTCTGTTTTCCACGCTTCTTTGATACCAAGCCCTCAACACCATCACGCTTGAACTTCTTGATCAGGCGACGTAGATGGCGTGCTGTTATGCCAATTTGTGTACTGGCTTAGCTCTGTGTAAGCCGTTTGACATGGTCCAATAGTCCTGCACACCTGAGTTAAGGATAATGACCTTAACAAGAGGAAGTAGAGATGACAGAGAGAAAGAAATATTCGAAAGAGTTCAAGCTGGATGCAGTCAGTCTGGTTATTGATCAGGGTTACACACGAGTAGAGGCAGCCAGAAGCCTCGGGATCAATCACAGCATGTTGGGACGTTGGGTCAAAGAACAGCAGGAGGAGGATGGTCATGCCTTTCGGGGTAACGGGAAATTGAGTACAGAACAGCAGGAGATCAAATCTCTGAAGGCCGATGTGAAACGGTTGCAGATGGAGCGTGACATCCTAAAAAAAGCGACGGCATTCTTCGCAGCAGAAACGAACTGAAATACTCGTTTATAACCCAACACAAGAATGCCTATCCAGTTAGCCTGCAATGCCAGGTATTGGGTGTCAGTCGCAGTAGCTATTACTACTACCGTAAACATGTAGCCACTCGGCCTACTGATCCGGTTCATCTAGAGATGATTGATTTTGTAAAGAAAATTTCAGAAGAATCGGGCTATAGTTATGGTTCACGCAGGATGAATAAAGCACTGAATGCACTGGGTTTTCCCGTGAGTAGAAACAAGGCCAGAAAGCTGATGAGGGAAGCGGGGGTATCTGTGCGTCAACGTAAGAAGTACAAGATAACCACCAACAGCAACCACAAGCAGCCGGTCTTTGATAACTTGCTGAAGCGAGATTTTGCAGTGGCGCAACCGGATCGAGTCTATGCAGGAGATGTGACCTATATCTGGACTCAGGAGGGATGGCTCTATCTGGCGGTAGTGATAGACCTCTTCTCCCGTAAGGTGGTTGGCTGGAGCATGAGTTCCCGGATGAAGGCTGAACTAGTCTGTGATGCCTTGAAGATGTCTATCTGGAGGCGCCGTCCTGAAGAGGGGCTGATCCACCACTCAGATCGAGGCAGCCAGTACGCCAGCCGGGATTTCCGCACCCTGCTAAAGGCACACGGAATCAAAGGAAGCATGAGTCGTAAGGGAGATTGCTGGGATAATGCGGTGGTAGAGAGCTTCTTTGGTAGCCTGAAACAGGAGCGGGTTCAGTGGAAAAACTACCAAACTCGCTATGAAGCTCAGCAGAATATATTGGAGTACATCACCATGTGGTACAACAATGATCGACTGCATTCGTATCTGGGATACATGAGTCCCAACGACTATGAACAGCAGGTACTGGAATGGAAGAAAGTGGCTTAACTCGGTGTACAGTAGGGGTTGACCAGGTCAGTGCTATGGGATGTAACACAACAGGATCCAACATTAATACCTCATGCAACAATACCTAAAGATGTGATTGAAGGTGCATTAAAGCATATCGTGGATGAGACCGAAGAGGCGACACTGTACACGCGATATCGAATCATTGAAGTACTGCAGCTTGGAAAGCGTCGCAATCTATTTGATGTAGATCTACCGGATCTGCCAATCGTTTTTCCAGATCGGCCACGTTCACCTTTTGTGCATGATCACTTCACCCGTTTTAGTGTTTCATTGCCACGCATCAAGCAGCCATTTATTCGTTCATTGGGTACAGTTCATCCATATGGTCCTATAGAACAGTTAGGTCAGCTGTTTATCTCAGCGATGCTCTTTGGCGGTCTTCTATTGACAGAGCAGTTGCTGGCACTTCCTCAGGCAGTCCATTCAAAGCATCGTGATCCAAATGTGAGATGGCTGGATATATTACTGGTTCGTCCTCGTAAGAGCCTAAAGATAAATGGGGAGACACGACGCTGGATTCCAGATCCATTGTCAAGATTGTTGATTGTAAAAGGTCAGGCTACATTGCCTAGAGATAGTAGTTTACTGGGTCAACACCAACAGAATAGTCGCCAGCTAATGACAGCCATCCGTGCCTATGGAAGGCATGCCAAAATTCCAGCATTGCAGCTAATAACGTTAAGACAATTTCAGGATGTTTGCCGTATACATCTACAGAGCAATGTTCCTCCCTATTTAGCCCACTTCGCCCGCTATCAACAGGTCAGTCTTACTCTGCCTAGCAAGAGTTGGCGCCGGTTGGTTGAAGGGGCTAAGCCAATAAATATGGGAGCAGTCTCAATAACTGCACCCCTGCTACGACAAAAGATAAGAGGCAATCCAAACACTCTATTACAAGGCCAGGTAATTACCCCTTCGATGCAGACACTATTGAAGGTTGTAGAGCAGAGTGATGAAAACAACTTAGATTATAACTTGCTTGTATGGAAGGTGAACAATAGTGGGACAGCCACTGCTCAACGGCTTGTTGAGTGGATCTTATCTCGGCGTCGGGCTGGCGGAAAGTCCTACTTAAGCAAGGAGCAGGTTCACCTGTACCTGGTTACCATGGGGTACAGGCTGGCTGGAAGCCTCGGAAATGTTGATCCTGCAACCCTGGGTGCTGGTGAAATACAGGCACTCTATTTCGATGTCATCGATGATATTGATGAGGTTCCAATCCGAAGCATTGCTGCAGAGGGTGTTCACTCTTTTCATGGTTATCTTGTGAGCCATCACAATCATGAAGAAATTGATGATGATTTTCTATTAGTTTATGGTCGGCATGTGGACGCTAATCTGATTTCTCACTCCAGTTTTAGAATCGCTCAGCAGTGGGTTAGGCGAGAAGCTCACAGGCGCTTTGGTAATTCTACTGCTGGAGAAATGCTTTCAATCATAATGTCATTTGGGTTTTATTGTGGCCTTCGCAAGCAAGAGATATTGGGGGTGAGAACCACGGACCTAATTGGGGAGGGGGACCTCTGCCTAAATGTTCGAAACAATTACTATCGACAGTTAAAAACAAGTAACTCAGAGCGCACACTTCCGATTAGTAAGCTGATGCCAGATGATGCCATACAGGAATTAAAGAAGTGGCTTAGTGATAGAAGGAAGGCTCAACAGTGAGAGAAGGGGGTCAGTTCTCGTATTGTAACGTCATCCTGTTTCAGGTAACCTTATGTAATGACAAGACCACTGCGTATTGAGTTTCCGGGCGCTCTATATCACATCACTTCCCGTGGTGACCGTCGTGAAGTGATATTTGAGGATGATGAAGATCGGGAAATATTTCTGAGAGTGTTGGCTGAGGTGACGGATGGCTATAACTGGATATGCCATGCGTACTGTCTTATGGATAACCACTATCACCTTATAATTGAGACGGTTGATGGTAACTTATCAAAAGGTATGCGTCAGTTGAACGGAGTCTTTACCCAGGCATCGAATCGACGTCATCACCGTTCGGGACATCTATTCCAGGGACGTTTTAAGGGTATTCTGGTCGATAAAGATGCGTACCTATTAGAGCTAAGCCGTTATGTCGTTCTGAATCCGGTTCGAGCAGGCATGGTGGATTCACCGGCACAGTGGCCCTGGAGTAGCTATCGGGCAATGATGGGAGAGATTCCAGCACCTGCATGGTTGATGATAGACGCACTACTGGCCCAATTTGGTAATAAGCCTTCTCTGGCTCGTCAGCACTATCGACAATTTGTTTTGGAAGGGGTGGGTCAGGATATCTGGGAGGGGTTGCGCCAGCAGGTATTTCTGGGTGATGAAACATTTGTGGAGAGGATGCAGGCCCAGATGGAAATTGATGGTGATCACATGACTGTTTCCCTCAGGCAACGCCGACCACCAGCTCCATCTCTATATGATATTTCAACAGCCCACCAAGAGCGAAATGTCGCAATCATTGCGGCATACCAAACCGGAGCATATAGTTACCGGGAAATTGCAGCGCATTTTGGCCTCCACTTGGCGACTATCGGGAGGATTGTGAGAGGCAATATGTTACAGGGCGAGAACTGACCCCTTTCTTGCTGTACTCTACCTTTGCTCTGGATTGGATGAAGCCCCTATGAGAGCTTTTAAACAACAGTAGGATCCTGCCAACTATATCTATGCCGATCATGGAATCACATTCAACATATTGATGGAAAATATTATGTATTATATCTTTAATAATGGGCCGTATAATGAACCTGAACTTGCTCTTGAAGTTATTCAAAGATACATAGAAGATCATGGTCCTACGCTTGACGAATTAATGGCTGAAATCTCATCCTACAATCCACAAATTTCAAATAATAGGCCGGCAGTTATTTCCTCTGATCAATTTAATGATTTGCTTACCAGAGAAAGAGGTGTGAGTGGTGGTTATTTTAGGAGTGATGAAACAAAATTGAGAACAACAGACCACCTGACTGTATTTCTCTCAAGCAACTGGGATGGAGATAATATTGGTTGCATATTAAATATGGCTAGTAACAATGGATACCAAGTAACGGATCTCCCACAATACATGCATGAAATACATGACAAAATATTTGATTTTCTTTTCAGGCACCATAGGGAGGACCCTGATTTTTTATTCATTACAAAACGTAACAATAATAACAAAATGTCTAGAGGGTATTGGTTTACTGGTGATGAAGAAAATTACCTGGTTGTCAGTTTTTATGGAGGAAAAGATCCTTCTAGTTCTATACCAAATATCTCATTTTTTATTAATAAAGATAGCCGTACTGGCCAGATTTATTCTGGCGCCGAACTATTTAATAGGAGTGGCAGAGGTGACTGGGAAGAGAAACAGAAAGTATTAGATGGAATTTGTTCTGAAGCAGGTGGTTTTATCGAACACTGCGATCTATACGAAAATAGCAATCAGAAAGAAAAATGGCATAAAGTTTATGATGGAGTCGACTACATAGATAATCTTTCCCGTTTTATCACAACAGATAAACCTATTATTGACCGCATTATAAGTGAGTCAGGAACAACCCTTTTTGACCTTGATATAAAAAGTGCTAGCGAACAGATTCATAGAATACAAGAAAAAAGGGAGAAAAGATTAATTTTCTCTAATCTATATTCTAATTTTAGTAAAGATCTCGATGAAATTTCAGGCAGCGGGCTCACCTATCGTGCCTGGATTCAAAACTTCAAGGAACAGAGTCAACACCTACAGTCATTTGAAAATCGCAATGTGATTGATGATGATGTTGTTCGATACCTCT
>Ga0209249_1000887_pt1 | contig 32698 bp, 28 predicted proteins | sample SaaInlV_200m_DNA_4_FD_184653 | JGI IMG/M metagenome (GOLD analysis project Ga0209249, IMG submission 184653) | Marine microbial communities from expanding oxygen minimum zones in the Saanich Inlet - SI037_S3LV_200m_DNA (SPAdes) (version 2) | ecosystem: Environmental > Aquatic > Marine >...
AACTTTGCTGTGCTTAGGCATATTGCGCTCAATTTGCTCAAGCAGGAGAAATCAGCAAAGGGCGGCGTGCGAGCAAAACAATTACAAGCGGCATGGAATAACGATTATTTGCTCAAAGTCTTACAGGGGCAATAATTAGATGCGATTGCCCTACGATACCCCTAAACACTTACAAAACCCCAACGCCCCTGCGGTATAATGCCTGCACCAAAATATTCGAAAAAATCGCCCTATTCGAGCTATTCGTGATTATGAAACCCACCTTCCGCCCCTACCTACCCGCCACACTCGCCATGCTCATCCTCGGCTGGGCTGGGCTTTACGCCCTCATCAACTTTACCCTACCCACCCTTGGTCCGCGTTGGGCGTTCTTCTTCCTCGCCGTTTTCGCCTTGACCGGCACAGCCCTGCCCATCGTCTACTTTTTCAACAACCGTTTCAATCGCAAGAACTTCCCCGCGCCCAATATTCTCACACGCCAAGCCCTTTGGGTCGGCGTGTATGGCGCCACTCTCGCCTGGCTGCAACTCGGTCAGGTTGCCAATATCTCCATTGCGCTCGGGCTCGCGCTGGGGCTGATCGCCATAGAAGCCCTCATCCGCCTGCGCGAAAAAGCCCAATGGACACCTCCCCAAATCGACAATGACTGATCTCCGCTCTCTCCCTTCAGTAGATAAATTACTCCAAAGCCAAACATCTGCCGAGTTGATCTCAGCCTATGGCAGACCGCTGGTGCTGGATGCCCTTCGAACAGTTTTAAACGAAATCCGAGCCGCCTACGCAGACGATAACACCAAACCCATCCCGCCAGCCGAAACGCTCCTGAAATTGGCTGGCTCCCGTTTAGAGGCGTGGACTCAACCCACGCTTTATCCCGTTATCAATGCCACCGGAGTCATTCTGCACACCAATCTGGGACGCGCCCCTCTCAGCGCTGCCACCATCAAAGCAATGGATTCGGTCGCCCGCAGCTACTCCACCCTCGAGTTCGACATGAATACCGGCAAACGCGGCTCACGTCTTATTCACGCAGAATCTGTTATTAAACGCATCACTGGCGCAGAGGCAGCAGTCGTCGTCAACAACAACGCCTCAGCTGTGATGTTGATCCTCTCTGCGCTCGCAAATCGACGCAGGGTCGTCATCGCCCGTTCACAATTGATCGAAATTGGCGGCGGCTTCCGCATCCCCGATGTAATGAAGCAATCCGGCGCAAAACTGGTCGAAGTGGGGACAACAAATAAAGTTCACCTCGCAGATTACGAAAATGCGATTGATGAAGAACCCATAAAGCTGGTCATGCTCGCCCATCGTTCCAACTTCAAGATCATTGGCTTCACCCAAGAACCTTCTCTCGATGAAATCGTCGAAGTCTCGCATGCGGCCAACATCCCCGTTGTGGACGATCTTGGGTCAGGCACATTGCTCGACACCGAACGCTTTGGATTGATCCACGAGCGCACAGTGCAGGAATCTCTTACAGCGGGTGCAGATGTGGTCTCTTTCTCTGGCGACAAACTCCTCGGCGGCCCCCAAGCCGGGATCATCGTTGGGCGCGCCAATCTGATAGCGAAGATCAAAAAACATCCCCTTTCGCGTGCTGTGCGCGCGGATAAGGTCGCGTTGGCTGGCATCGCCGCCACGTTGACACATTATCTCAAAGATGAAGCCGAACGCAAGATCCCCATCTGGCGAATGATTTCCACTACACCAAAACAAAATAAAGCTCGTGCGCAAGTTTGGCTAGACCATCTGGGGCAAGGCAAAGTCGTCGCAGGTGAATCAACAATTGGCGGCGGCAGCCTGCCCGGTGAAACCCTGCCAACCTGGCTCCTCGCCCTCGATGTAAAGAAACCTGATAAATTCCTCGCGAAATTACGGAAGCAAAATCCCCCTGTTATTGCCCGCACAGAAAACGATAAGGTTCTGCTTGATCCACGTACTATCCTGCCTGAGCAGGAAGGGGCGTTGTTGGTGGCTTTGCAGAATGTCTTGAAATGATTTAACGCGAATATCGCGAATAAAAACCAAAAGAAAACTGTACGTTTCAAGAAGGAAGATACATGAAAACTGACCTCGACCAAATCATGCAAGACCGCAATATAGACACCCTACTCGTCCTCGGCGACGCGGAGCATAACTCCCCGATGTATTACATGACCGGTGGGGGGCACGTCAACGATGCAACACTCATCAAGCCCCAAGGCAAAGATGCGACTCTCTTCCACAATGATATGGAGCGTGAAGAAGCTGCCAAAACAGGATTGAAAACGGTCTCTTATAGTACATACTCATTTAAAGAGCTACGTGAAGAATCTAAAGGTGATCTTATTATGATGGCTGCCTTACGTTTACAAAAGATGCTCACGGACTGCGATGTGACCAGCGGGCGGATTGGCGTTTATGGGCAGACTGACCTAAGTCCTTCCTTCTCAATGTTGATGGCAGCCCAAAAGTTAATGCCGGAAGTCGAATTTATCGGTGAATCGGGCATGGATTCGGTTTTCCTGCAAGCGATGGAGACGAAGACTGAAGAAGAAGTTGAGCGCATCCGTAAGATGGGCCGTATCACGACCGAGGTGGTAGGGAAAGTAAAAGACTTTTTAACGGGACATACCGTAGACGAGAACGAAGTTCTTCTAAAGGCGGATGGCAAGCCGCTGACCATATCCGATGTCAAAGCCAAGATCAATCTTTGGTTGGCGGAGCGTGGCGCAGAAAATCCCGAAGCGACGATTTTCGCCATCGGTCGAGATGCGGGTTTCCCGCACTCGGTCGGGACACCATCCGATCCGATCCGCTTGGGCAAAACGATCATCTTTGATATTTTCCCTTGTGAAGCAGGCGGCGGTTATTTTTATGATTTCACACGCACCTGGTGTCTGGGCTATGCCCCCGAAGCAGAGCAAAAGCTCTACGACGAGGTGCGCGCTGTTTATGAGAAGATCATCGACGAAATGGAAGTGAATATGCCTTTCGGCGCGTTGCAACGCTTGACCTGCGAGCTTTTTGAAGCACAGGGGCACGCTTCACCGCTGAATACCGAGGCGCCGCTGGAGGGATATGTGCACAGCGTGGGGCATGGGCTGGGCGTGAACGTCCACGAGAGCCCTTGGGCACGGATGGAAGTAAAAGATGGCAATCTGCTTCAACGTGGCACGGTTTTCACGATTGAGCCCGGTTTATATTATCCAGAGCGCGGGATGGGCATGCGTCTTGAGAATACGTACTATGCCCGCCCCGATGGAGCTTTCGAGCGGCTGGCAGAATTCCCCTTTGATTTTGTTTTGGAGATGAAAAAGTAAAAAAGGAGTATCAAATGAATAAAAAAAGACTTTATCTTACAACGGTACTTGCACTATTACTTCTCTTTACTTTCGCATGCAGTATTTTTGATGCTCCGCCTACCCCCGCCGCCAATACAGATAAAATCGCTACATCGGTTGCACTAACGACAGAAGCCATGCAGCCACAATCTGCTCCGCCAACTCAGCCTCCCCCGCCAGCCCCTACGCTAACAGACGAAGAAGCCATCAAGCAAGCCTTGCTGGTAAAGCTCGGCTGGACAGCCGCAGAATTAGATTTTTCCATGGGTGATAACACCGGCACGCTCGCACGTGGCGGCGTCAAAAAAGTCGGCGAAATGCAGGGCGCGGCCTGGTTTGCAGGGAAGGACAGTGCTGGCAAGTGGATCATCGCCCATATTGGGCAAGGCATCCCAAATTGTGTCGACATTCAGGCTTTCAACTTCCCCACCACATGGATTTCACATTGTGTAGATGCTTCAGGGAACACAGTTGCTCTTGGGCAACCCACATTAACAGACGAAGAAGCCATTAAGCAGGCATTGCTGGCAAAACTCGGCTGGACAGCCGCAGAATTAGATTTCTCTATGGGCACGAATACGGGCACAGTAGCAACAGGCGGCGTCAAAAAAGTCGGCGAGATGTCAGGCGCAGGTTGGTTCGCTGGCAAAGATAGCTCCGGCACATGGATCATCGCCTATATCGGGCAAGGCATCCCCTATTGCAGTGAAATCCAAGCCTTCAACTTCCCCACCACCTGGATATCGCACTGCATGGATGATTACGACAACACCATAGAACGATAGAAAGACTCAATCATGACCATTCGAATCCTCGCCATAGAAACATCCTGCGACGAAACCGCCGCCGCCGTCCTTGAAGACGGGCGCGCACTGCTCGCCTCCACCGTCGCCTCGCAAATGGAGATGCACGCCCGCTTTGGCGGCGTTTACCCCGAAGTCGCCTCCCGCCAGCATGTGCTCAGCATCACCCCCGTCATCGAGCAGACTCTGGCAGATGCTCATCTCACCCTTGGGGATGTGGATGCTATCGCCGTGACGCGCGGCCCCGGTTTGGCTGGGTCGCTGGTCGTCGGCATGAACGCAGCGAAAGGCTTGGTGCTCGGTAGTGGACGTCCACTCGTGGGCGTTAACCATCTCGAGGGGCATCTTTATTCAGCCTGGGTGCATGATGCCAAAGATGAGGCGCCCCCAGAGCCACAATTTCCCATCATGGCGTTGCTCGTCTCTGGCGGACACTCCGAACTCAACCTGATGACTGACCATTTACAATATCAACGTCTCGGCGGCACTCTCGACGATGCAGCTGGTGAAGCCTTCGATAAAGTCGCCCGCATGTTGGGGTTGCCCTATCCCGGCGGGCCTTCAATCCAGAAAGCGGCGCTCAACGGTGATCCAACCTCTTTCAAATTCCCGCGCTCATGGCTCGGTAAAAGCTACGATTTCTCCTTCAGCGGGCTAAAAACCGCCGTCCTGCGCGAAGTGCGTAAACTCGAAAAAGAAGGAACACTCCCCGTCGCCAATCTGGCTGCCGGCTTTCAAGCCGCCGTTGTGGATGTAGTCTTCACAAAGACGATTAAAGCTGCACGCGAATATGGCGCGAAAGAAATACTGGTCGCAGGTGGCGTCTCTGCAAATACGGCTATCCGTGAGGCTTTCATGGGGCAGGATGAATTCCCCGTCAATATCCCCAAACTTTCGCTGTGCACCGATAATGCCGCCATGATCGCCGCAGCGGGGCATCAGCGTTTTGTGCATGGACAGATCGACAGCCTTGATCTTGATGTCCGCCCAACGTGGCCACTGTCACAGATATAAGGATTTTTCTGCCTACTACCTATCATCATTGCGAGCGAAGCAATCTCTAATTGATTATTATGTGACTTCCGCGTTGGGCTAAAGCCCTCCTCGCACGCGTGCCCGAAAGGGTAGAGAGAAAACATAAAAAAAAGCTGCGGATTTCTCCGCAGCTTTTTGATTTAATTAGTTTTGTTTGAATTATGGGGCTTGGGTTGCTTCAGGTGCAGCGCCCGTCCACGAGAAAACGCGTTCTTTACTCAAGGCTCCTGCTGATTCCCAAATCGGCTCACCTTGTTCATCTGTACCAGCTTGTCGCACAGTGGTAACGTTCCAGCGCATAACATGTGGTAAATTGTCTTCCGGGCGGAAGGTAACCGGAACGATAAATTTCGTGTCGGTCACATATTCGATCAGTCTGCGTCCTTCGCCTTCGGTCACGTCTTCAACGGTGACTTGATAAACTTCGTTATCACGTATAACACCGATAGATGCCCATTGCAGGGTGACCACGTCATCTGCCAGGGTGAAAGAGGCACCATCGGCGGGCAGTAGCAAGTTCGGGGCGGGGTAAGGAGGCGGCGTGGTCGGTGTTGGGGTCGGTCCCGGTGTTGCGGCACGCATACAAAGCGGAATTTGAATCTGCATCCCCAAGAAAACGGTATCGGTACTTAAGCCATTGAAGGCTTTGACAGCTTCTTGCGGAACAGCGTAATTCGCTGCAATGCTGGAAAGCGTATCGTTCTCCTGCACGGTGATTAAAACTTTTTCACAGGCTGCTTCTGTTGCGGCAATACCTTCCAAGGTTGCTGTTGGGAAGGGTGTTACTGTAGGCGTCGGGTATGGGATCTTCAACGCTTGCCCAATGACCAAACTATTACAGGAGGCGGGCAAATTGTTAAGGATGATGATGCTCTGTACCGAAACCCCAAATGCAACTGCGATGCCACCACAAGTATCACCGGAAGCAACTGTATAATCAAAAGGTGGCTGCGGTGTTGGGGTGGGGACAAGCGTTGGGGTGAGGGTTGCAGTGGCTGTTGGTGTGACGGTAACGGTGACCGTTGGTGTGGGAATGTCGGTTGGAGGGATTACCTGGCCTGTTTGTTGTAAACCAAAATAGACCGCACCTGCACCGACGATCAAAAAGAAGGCTAAAAAGCCCAGCGCGGCTGGCAAGCTGAGGGTGATCTTTGGCATGGTGCTGCCTTGCACCGATTTCTTCGTTTGCGCTGTTTTTCCAGGCATTTCGAAGGTTGCGCCGCAGACCAGACACTTGCTTGCACTCTCGCCCAAGCGTGTTCCACAGGTTGGGCAGATTTTTGTCTTTGAAACATTCTCGTTTGTACTCATCGGGGCAAAATTATACCATTAGAAAGGAATATCAACTATTTTTCTACGCTGATGCCAGAGCCTTCAATGACTTCACCAATATGCCAGAGGGGTTGCTCAAGCTCTTTACCGCGCGCGAGTAAAGCATCCAGCTTTTCGGCAGGGACGGATAAGAGTAGCCCACCACTTGTTTGGGCATCAAAGAGTAGCATCTGGTTTTCGTCGTCGATGCTTTTGTCGAAGGTAACGTGTTTCTCGAAGAAAAGTTTATTGTCGGAAGAACCACCTGGAAAAGTCCACATTTCGGCGTATTTTCGGGCACAGGAAGTCAGCGGGACTTTAGACATGCGGAAGCGAAAGCCTACGCCAGAAGTATCTGCCATTTCATGGGCATGACCCAGCAGACTGAAGCCGGTGATGTCGGTCGCGCCACGCACGCCAAATTCCAGAGCGATCTCAGCGGCGGTTTTGTTGAGGCGGCTCATCCAGTCCACCACTTCGGCAACATCTTCGGGGTTGGCTTTCTGTTGTTTGAGTGCGGTCGTTGTCACGCCAAATCCAATGGGTTTGCTCAACACGAGCGCATCCCCAACGCGCGCGCCACCTTTGGTCATCATTTTGTCAATCTCAGCAAAGCCCAAAACAACAAGTCCATATTTTGGCTCATTATCGGTGATGGTATGTCCGCCTGCAATGACAACGCCTGCCTCGCGGGATTTTTCAGCACCACCGCGCAAAATCTCACTGGAAACTTCGGGCGGAAGGCTACTCGGGAGGGCTGTTATATTGAGGGCAAGAAATGGACGTGCGCCCATTGCGTAGGCATCTGAAAGGCTGTTGGCAGCCGCGATTGCGCCATAGTCATAAGCATCGTCGACAACCGGGGTGAAGAAATCGGTAGTGACGATGAGGGCACGCTTTTCATCCAAACGCCAAGCTGCGGCATCGTCTGGGTCGCCGATGCCAACCAAAAGATCGGGATAACTTTCTGATTGATAAATATCTTGAATTGGACGCAGGACCTGCGCCAGCGCTTCTGCGCTTAATTTAGACGCTCAACCAGCGCATGTAGCAAGGCTGGTGAGACGGATTTGTTTTCCAGATGGTTTTGCTGCATCTACCATGAGATTCTCCTTGGTGAGTTGCTATATAAAAATAGCGGTGCGCCTATTTTACTAGACCTGCACCGCTATCTCAATGGTATTTCTAACAGAGTTTATTGAGGCAACCCTGTGTCCGCATTCGCACCAGGTAGTGGGAACAGGAAAGGTGAATCGCTTGGTAATAACATCACATCAATATCTGCAGAAAGTTTCTGGATATATTCGTAAGTCAGCAGATCGGGATTATTCTTAATGGCATTGCTGATCAATTCAAGTGCAGCAGCTTCAGCCTCAGCTTGGATAATACGTGCGTCCGCTTCACCTTGCGCTGAAATAACAGCGGCATCCGCCTGACCTTGTGCTATCTGACGTGCTTGCTCTGCTTCTTGCTTCTTCGATTCGACCACAAAGAAAGCTTGTTGCGCCTGCTGTTCAGCAATTTGCTTCTGTTCAACAGCTACGGCATATTCTGCACTAAAGTGAATATCACGCAAGACAAAATCAACGAGGATGAGATTGTTTTCGAGAAACTTCTCTGCCATTGACTCGGTAATGGCGCTCTCCAAAGAGGCTCGTTGAGAACTAACGATTTCTTCGATCCCATATTGAGATGCCACATCACGGACAATACCGCGCGTTGTTGGGCGAACAAGCTCATTCAGATAACGACTCGCCCACTCAATATGTAGCTGAGTAACTTTAGTAGAATCTACCTGGAAAATAACCGAAGCATCAATAAAGACTTCTTGTCCATCTTCAGTACGAGCGCGAATGGAATCATCTCCAACAACAGTACCTTCAGCAGATGCCGCAGACATGGTATAGGTCTGGCGCGATATAGAATAAATACGTGCATTCTCACCGGGAACAATCCAGCGCAAACCGGGTGTGATTGCTTCTTCGAGATACCCATTTGGGGCGCGGAAAGCATAAGGCGAAACGACAACTGCGCGTTCATTCGGCTCGATAAAAACAATCCCTGCACTAATGATCGAAATAACCGATGCAAAAATAAGTACACCAACCAAGAGCGATGAGAGCCCTTTTGTGGGTTGTTGTCTTGATGCTCGCATTACTAAAATACCGAGAACAGCAAGAACAGCAAACCAGGAAAGGCTGGCTAAACCTTTAAATAAGAGAGCGATATTCATTCAAACCTCCGTGTGAACAATATAAATAAAATCTCGCGATGCTAAAAAACATCTAGACGAGTTCATAAACTAACCGAATCCGATAATACCATGCAAAGCTTCATCCTATCATTGGAAATTTATCAGAATCAAAAAGCCGCCCTTCGGACGGCTCTACGTTCTTTTTCAATTCATACAAAACGTTTCTGTGTTAATACCAAATTCGGAAAGAGGTGCTAGTTTGTCCTTCCAATCCTTTATGAGAAACAAAGATTTTAATTACCACAGACTCGCCGTAAATCTGATCTTTTACAGGCAATACCAGTGTTGAAACGCCAGTATCGCCTGTCCTGATCGGCAAAGTTTCTATTTCTCCGGTTGTCCAATGGACTATCGCATACCCTTCTACATCTTTCAGAGGTTCTGATGTTTGATCTTGAACAACAACATAGATCAATTGCTCATCTGTCGCATCAGCAACAGTCTTCTCAAGAAAAACATTTACGTTAAGTTCTACAATTCTTATATTCTCGTTAAGAAATTCAACAGGATTAAGCAGTGCTCGGTCCTCACCTATCTTCTCAAAATAGCCTAATCCCAAATCGCTGGTTACAACACGCTGTCCCTCAGGATTGGATGGATTCCACTCCAAACGTCCATTTTCGAAGTATTGAACGATTTTATTATCCTGAAACTCAAAAGAAGAGATCGGGTCCCCTAAAAGCGTTACGCCGCCATGTGCTTCGAAAAACTCAAGAAAAGTAAAACAAACCAAAAAATTTGTCTGATAAGTGCGACAAGCCAATGGGTTGTTAAATTTAAGCTGTACACCACCGCTTTTGTAAGTCAATTGCCCTAATGGCGATAAACGCACAACCCCATCTTCTTTCATTTCAAGACGAACGCGCTGAAAATACTGCACTAAAACACCTTCAGAATTTAAAAACTCTTCAGTAAGCGGATACCCAAAAAGAATTTTTGCATCTTCGGTATTTTCATAAAATCGCAAAAAAGCCCCTTGAACATAATGCTTTGTTTCATCAAAAAAGCGTGAAGCTGTACCCTGAGCCTGTGCAGGGATTCCCGCAAGCAGACCTAAAACTACAATTAGCATCAAGAATTTTCGTACAGATTTCATCATACTTCCATTATATCCAAAAAGATTAAAAGTCGAACAATCTTTCACCATTGTACACGAAAAGAACCCTAAATACTTCACATTTTTGTAGATTCCCCTGTTTTATAAAACTCACGTTCCAAATTTTAACAAATTTGCAACGATCTTCTTTGCAGCGTCACCCATCCCAAAAGGATTCACAGCTTGTGCCATCGCTGCATGAGCTTTTGAATCATTGAGCAAATAATTGGCTTCGTTAACGATCTTCATTTGATTAGTGCCTACCAACTTCAATGTCCCTGCCTGAATACCTTCTGGACGCTCAGTAACATCACGCAATACCAACACAGGTACGCCAAAAGCCGGCGCTTCTTCCTGAATGCCGCCAGAATCCGTTAAAATCAAGTCAGCTTTTTTCATCAAATGTACCAAAGGCAAATATTCCAAGGGTGGCAGCAGCGTAATATTCGGGATATTTCCAAGAAGACGCTTAACCGGCTTCTGCACATTTGGATTAAGATGTACGGGGTAAACGATCTCAACATCGCTGCGCAAAGCGAGGGATTTCAACGCAGCACAAATATCTTTAATAGGTTCTCCGTGATTTTCCCGCCGATGCGCAGTTACCAAAATCAAACGCTTCGATCTGAGCTTGGATAACAGGCTTGCTACCGTTGTGGGAACAGGTTGCTCGGCAACAAAATAAAGCGCATCAATCACCGGATTCCCCGTCACATAAATGATATCCTCTGGTACACCCTCTTTGAGCAGATTCTGACGAGACCATTTCGTCGGTGCAAAATGTATATCGGCGGCCACCCCTGCCACGCGACGATTCACTTCCTCAGGGAAAGGTTCCCATTTATTATGTGTACGCAACCCAGCTTCTACATGCCCCACACGGATGCGACGATAATAGGCATTCAACGCAGCAGCCATCACTGTGGTGGTATCGCCTTGAACAAGCACCCAATCAGGCTGAATATCTGCTAAAACAGGATCAAGATGCGTAAAAACGCGCGCAGTCAACTCTGCCAGCGATTGATCTGGACGCATCAGGTTTAAATCCACATCTGGTTGAATATCAAAAAGGGTCAGCACTTGGTCGAGCATCTCGCGGTGCTGCGCCGTCACACAAACACGCGACTCAATGCCAGGCGTCTGTGCTAATTCACGCACAACAGGTGCCATTTTGATGGCTTCAGGGCGCGTGCCAAAAATAGAGAGAACTTTCATAAGTTAAAGCTCTAGGAGCTTACTCCTAACCGAGTGAGTTCAAAGCCTGCCTCTTGCCACGCATCTACATCCCAACCATTAACTGTGTCCACCGCTACGCGCCCAAGCATGGTAGACGCTGCTAGAGCCGCATCCATTTTTTTGAATTCAGTATGCGCTACCAACAAGATGACCGCATCCGCTTTAGCAAAGACTTCTTCCAAATTAGGGACAATATTGAAGTTTGGCAAGACAGCATTCGGCGCAAATGGCTCAAAAGCCTTCACGCTCGCACCAGCTTGCTGAAGCAGATGCACCACTTCTACTGCCGGACTTTCGCGCAAATCATCCACATCGGGTTTATAGGCAAGCCCTAGCGCAGCAATTTTCTTGCCCGCCAATGATCCAAGCGCACGCTCCACCAATTTGACAACAAACTCCGGCTGGGAATCATTCACTTCACGCGCCGTACGAATGACTGGGGTAAGGTCAGGTGCGGCTTCAACGAAGAACCAGGGGTCTACACTAATGCAATGCCCGCCCACACCAGGGCCAGGGCTTAAAATATTAATACGCGGGTGTAAATTTGCCAAAGAGATCGCTTCCCAAACATCTACACCAAAACGGTCGGCGAGACGGGAAAACTCGTTGGCAATGGCGATATTAACATCGCGGGTTGTATTCTCCATTAGCTTGACCATCTCGGCAGTCGTGGCGTTGGTTTTGATAATATCGCCCTGTACAAAAGCAGTGTATAGATCATAAGCTGCCTGTGCTGATTCGGGCGTAATTCCGCCCACGACGCGAGCATTTTCGACCAACTCACGCAAAATCTGACCAGGTAGAACCCGTTCAGGGGAATAAGCAAGGTAAAAATCTACGCCCGCTTTCAGACCCGATTTCTCGAGAATAGGCGTAACCAGATCAAGCGTTGTGCGAGGTGGTGAAGTCGACTCTAAGACCACCAAATTCCCTTTTTGCAGATGCGGCGTAATCGCCTCGGCAGCTGAAATAACGGCACGCATATCGGCGCGTTTATCGTCTTCATAAAAAGGGGTGGGCACCGCGATGATAAACGCATCAGCAGGTTCAGGCTGAGTCGCGACCCGCAAATGTCCAGATTGGATCGCACCCTGTACCAAATTCCGCAAACCTGGCTCGTGGATATGCAACTCACCATTTTGCAGTGTTTCAATGATCTTCTCGTTAACGTCTACGCCTACAACATCCAAGCCATGCGTGGCAAAGGTGCTGGCTGTGGGTAAACCAATATAACCTAACCCAAGAACACAAAGTTTTTGAAATTTCACAGTTTCTCCAAAAATAAGCAGGGACGACTCTCAGGTTGTCCTTACGAAATATGCGCGTGTATTATACAACCAACCGTCAAATTTAACGTAAATAGTATTGTATAATGAATTTGTACTTTTTAAAGAAAAGAGGAAAAAATGGATAGCGTCTTACTTAATCCTAACATTGCATATTTATTTCTCGTGGGCGGTGTTTTATTGACCTTTTTCGCATTGGTCACCCCCGGCACAGGCTTTTTAGAAGTCGGGGCTTTTTTCCTGATGGCACTTGCAGGATACGCGATCTATAGTCTGCCCATCTATATTTGGGCGTTGATCCTACTTGTTGTGAGCGTTATTCCTTTTGGGATAGCGATTCGGAGTGCCGAGCGCCGAAATGTGTATTTAGGCATAAGCATCGTTGGCGTAGTGATCGGGTCAGCCTATCTCTTCCGTGGGGAAGGCTTGGCTCCGGCAGTCAACATCTTTCTTGTAATTATCGTTTCTCTGCTCATGGGCGGCTTTTTATGGTTGATTATCACCAAAACCCTTGAAGCCCTTGAAGCACGTCCAACACACGATATGGACGCGTTGGTTGGACGTATTGGGGAGGCGAAAACAGATATCCACGATGAAGGTTCGGCACAAGTTTCTGGCGAGTTATGGACTGTGCGTAGCGAAAAACCCATAAAAACAGGAACACGCGTTCGTGTTATCAAACGTAGCGGCTTTGTTTTGGAAGTAGAAACCGCTGAAAAGTAAACTTATTTAATTCATTTCAGGAGGCAGTAAAAATGGATGGAACAGCACTATTATGTCTTGTTGGTGGCGTTGGCGTAGTTGTCGTTGCGCTTTTAGCCAGCGCTATTCGCATTATTCCCGAATATCAGCGCTTGGTCGTCTTTCGATTGGGGCGTTGTGTCGGAGAAAAGGGACCCGGTATTGTTTTCCTGATCCCTGTCGTTGACCGCGCCGCACGCGTGGATTTACGCGAGCAGGTTCGCGAGATCCCGCATCAGACCGCAATCACAAAAGATAACGCGGGCATCTCAGTGGATTTTATTTGGTACTACAAAGTTCTTGATCCGACCGAATCTGTTTTGGCAGTCGGCAATTTCGAATCTGCGGCTCAGGGTATGGCGACGACCACCTTGCGCGCGGTACTTGGCGGCATCTCACTTGATGATGCTCTCTCGGAACGTGAGCATATCAATACCATGTTACGCACCCGTCTTGATGAAGTTACTGAGCGTTGGGGTGTCAAAGTAACCAATGTTGAGATCCGCGAGATCATCCCGCCGCGTGAGATTCAGGAATCAATGAACCGCCAGATGACCGCTGAACGTATCCGTCGCGCAGTTGTTCTCGAGGCGGATGGTACGCGCGAAGCGGCTATCACCGTTGCTCAAGGCGCAAAGAAATCGGCTATTCTGGAAGCAGAAGGTATGAAGCAAGCTGCCGTCCTCGAGGCAGAGGGTCAGCAGAAGGCACAAGAACTCAAAGCGCAAGGTTATGCAGCCGCACTCAAGAATATCTTCGAGGCTGCCAGCACCATTGACCAAAAGACCATGACCCTGCAATACTTTGATGCTCTCAAAGAACTGGGCAAGGGCGCTTCAACCAAATACATCTTCCCGATGGAATTCACTAGCTTGATGGAAAACTTTCTCAAAGGCAAAGAGTAAAACCTGATAGCACGGCCATGAAACCTGACGGGTTTTTAAAACCCGTCAGGTTTTCTTTTTATAAAATGTCTTACGAAATCATTCCCGCCACCTTACGTGACCTAAATGCCCTCCGTGATCTTGAGAAAGTTTGCTTTCCTTTAGATGCATGGTCACTCTTCGATCTTGTCGCTGTACTGACCTTCCCCAACGTGATACGCTTGAAAGCCACTCAGAACGAAGAGATGATCGGTTTTATCGCCGGAGACCCACGTCCTTCGGAGGGTTTTTCCTGGATCGCTACAGTTGGTGTTTTACCAAGTTATCGGCGACAAGGAATCGGGCGGAGCCTCCTGCATCGGTGTGAGGAGCAACTCTCCACCCCGCGTGTACGGCTTTCTGTCCGCAAAACAAATGAACACGCGATTGAGCTCTATCGTCACGAAGGTTATCAGACCATCCACATCTGGAAAAAATACTATAAAGATGGTGCAGATGCGGTTGTGATGGAGAAAAATCGCTTCGTACAGGGGTTCTAAGTAAAGTTTGTCTCTCAGGGGGTATAATCAAAGCATGACGAAGAAAACACTTCCGCCACCAACCTGGGTGGCAAGCAAGACAGCACTAAAAAATATGCTCTCTGCTCTCGAAGAAGAGGCGAGTATTGCCGTAGATACCGAATCGAATAGTCTACATGCTTATCAAGAACAAGTTTGTCTGATCCAGTTTTCCACATCTGAAAAAGACTATCTGCTCGACCCCTTTGCCTTACCCGATCTAAGCGACTTAGCTCCCTTCTTTGCAAACCCCGATATCGAAAAAATCTTCCATGCCGCTGAGTACGATCTGATCTGCCTTCAGCGAGATTTCGGCTTTCAATTTGCTAATATTTTCGACACCATGATCGCCGCCCGTATTCTAGGCTATCAGGCCGTGGGGTTAGGCAAATTGCTTGATAGCAAATTCGATGTGCAAGTAGACAAAAAATATCAAAAAGCCAACTGGGGCAAACGCCCTCTCACCGAAGAAATGCTCAATTACGCGCGCCTTGATACGCATTATCTAATCGCCTTGCGAAAAATTCTCAAAAAAGATTTGAAAGATAAAAATCGCTGGGAATTGGCACAAGAAGATTTTGAGATGGCGACCTACGTTAACGGGATGAGTGAACGTCAGCAACTGCCCCTTTGGGAACGCGTGGGCGGACGCGCCAAGCTTGCCCCTCGGGAGGCTACCGTTTTGAATGAAATCTGCCTGGCTCGTGAAGCTTTAGCCGCCAAACTAAACCGCCCTGTATTTAAGGTCGTTAGCAATAAAACCTTACTCAAATTAGCTGAATCCATGCCTCGCAGCAGGCGTGATCTTGAGATCAGTGGTTTCACTCCGCGCCAGATCAGCCGCTTCGGGAAACCTTTCCTCGCCGCAGTGGAGCGTGGTCTTCATGCAGACTTTGTACGCCGCACACCTTCTAAACGCCCCAGCGATGAGTATATTTCACGTCTGGATATATTACGCAATTGGCGCAAAGAAAAAGCTAAAACTTTAGGCGTTGAATCAGATATTGTCCTGCCTCGACCCTTGATGGAAAATATCGCCAGGAAAAACCCACGTCGGGTAGAAGAGTTGAGAAAGATCATGGAAAAAACGCTCTGGCGCATGCAAGAGTATGGCGACGAAATCTTAGAAAAAACACAATAATGATGGAACTTGAAAAACTTCGTCAAACACTTCTTGAGAAAAAAGCGACCACCGAAGAAACACCTTTCGGGCCCCAAGCTTTGGTCTATAAAGTGCTGGGAAAAATGTTCGCACTGGTCGCATGGGAAGAAGACCCGCTAAGCATCTCCCTCAAATGCGACCCCGACTTTGCGCTTGCCTTACGTGCTCAGTATCCTGCCGTGATACCGGGCTACCACATGAACAAGAAACATTGGAATACGATTACTCTCGACGGGAGCATTCCAGAAGAACAGATCCTGGAAATGATCGATGACTCTTACCAGTTAGTAGTCAAAGGTTTGAAAAAAGAAGATCGAGATAAGCTGGCATTCTAAATATTTTCAACTTGAAAGGAGACTCGCATGAAGATCAAATTTCACGGCGCGGCTCGCACAGTTACCGGTTCCATGCACCTGTTGGAGATCAATGGATCACGCATCTTGCTTGAGTGCGGTCTTTTTCAAGGCAAACGCAACGAAACCTACGAGCGTAATCGTCACTTCCCATTTGACCCATCCAAAATTGATGCAGTACTCCTTTCTAATGCGCATATAGATCATAGTGGAAATTTACCCAACCTTGTTAAGCAAGGTTATGCAGGGAAAATCACAGCTACACGAGCAACCACACATCTCGTTAAATTGATGCTGCGCGATTCAGGGCATATCCAGGAAATAGATATTGTCTATGCAAATAAGAAACGTGCCAAAAAAGGCTTGCCCCCAATGGAGCCGCTCTACACGCTCGAAGATGCAGAAAAGGTCGCCAGCCATTTCAATTCTGTAGAATACGACACGCCCGTTGAAATTATAGAGGGTGTACGCGCCACCTTTATGGATGCAGGACATATCCTCGGATCAGCAGGCATCGCACTCGATATAACGGAAGCAAATCGAAAATTCCGCGTATGGTTTTCGGGCGATATCGGGCGGCGTGATCTGCCCATTCTGCGCGATCCCGTTTTCCCAATGAATACCGACTATCTGATTATGGAATCAACCTATGGTGACAAGGGACATCGCTCGCCCGAGATGGCATACCAAGAGTTGCGCGAGGTTGTCCAGAAAACAGTTGCGCGCGGCGGCAAAGTTATCATCCCCGCTTTTGCGGTCGGACGTAGTCAGGAGTTAGCCGTCTACCTGCACCAGATGATCGAACAGGGCGAAATCCCCTCTGTCCCGATCTACGTTGACAGCCCACTTGCCATCAACGCCTCGCAAATTTTCAACGAACACCCCGAATGTATGGATGCCGAAACCCTCGCCGACATCCGCAAACGTGGACATGCTGCGCTCGATTTCAAAGAAATCACTTATACGCGCTCTGTAGAAGAATCGAAAGCGATCAACGAATATAGAGAGCCTGCCGTCATCATCTCTGCTTCAGGGATGGCAGAAGCGGGGCGCATTTTGCACCACCTACGTAATAATATTGAGAACCCGCGCAACACCATTCTTATCGTTGGCTGGCAAGCACCGCATACGCTCGGTCGGCGTCTCGCCGATCGTGAGACCAAGATCAAGATATTTGGCGAGAAATTTATCCGCAAAGCTGAAGTCGAGACCATTGGCGGCCTGTCGGCTCATGCCGGGCGCGAGTTGCTCGTAGAGTATGCTTCAGCGGTCAAAGACCAGGTGCAAAAAGTCTTCCTTGTCCACGGCGAGGAACGCGGTGCGCTACCGCTTAAAAAAGAGTTGGATATGAAAGGCTTCAAAGAAGTAATTTACCCAGAAGCGCAGTCAACTTTTGAGATTTAAGATATAATACGCCCGCTCCATGGAGAGGTGCCGGAGTGGTTGAACGGGGCGGTCTCGAAAACCGTTGTAGTCTTCTGGGCTACCGAGGGTTCGAATCCCTCTCTCTCCGCAGTAAGCATACAGAAAGCCTAGCACCTTTTTTTCTGGATGCGACCGCCGCCGCAGCCAACGCTCGGCGGCTCTTTTTTTAGACAAGAGAAAAATATGAAACTTGCCCTCGCACAGATCAATACAAAATTAGGGGATGTGGATGCGAATCTCGAAAAGCATCTTAATTTGATCGGAGACGCTGTCGCTCGTAGTTCAGACTTGATTCTGTTCCCCGAGCTTTCTCTGACCGGATACACCCTCCAGGACATCACCCCAACGGTGGCTCATCGCCCCACAGCAGATGATCCTATCTTTCGCCAGCTACTTGAAGCCAGCCGCGAGATCGACATGGTGGTCGGCTTTGTGGATGAAGATGAGCGTCATCGCTTCTATATCGCAGATGCTTATCTCTCGCAAGGCAAAGTTATCCACGTCCACCACAAGGTCTATTTGCCCACATACGGTCTCTTTGACGAAGGTCGTTTCTTTGCGTGGGGGGATTCAATCCGTGCTTTTGACACCCGCTTCGGACGTGTGGGAATGCTGATCTGTGAAGATTTTTGGCATGTATCTCCGCCCTATTTGCTCTGGCTGGATGGCGCCGACATCCTTCTGCTCACCTCCGCTTCACCAGGGCGCGGTCTAAACAATGAAGACAAACTCGAATCTGCACGTTGGGTAGAACATACTAATCGCGCCTATGCCAATCTTTTCACAAGTTTTGTGGCACATAGCAATCGTGTTGGTTATGAAGACGGGTTGAATTTCTGGGGTGGATCAACGGTCTATGACCCCAATGGAGATCTATTGGTAAAAGCCCCTTATCACGAGGAAGCGCTTACTTTTGTTGAACTAGATCTAAATCAACTCCACCGCACGCGTGCACGTTTACCCCTATTAAGAGATGAGCGCACACATCTCGTGCAGGCAGAACTAAATCGGATTTTATCGAAATGAGCAATTTAAATATTAATACCGATCTGGCACGAAAAATCTTAACGGGATTCATCAAGTCAGAGTTGAATCGCGTCGGCTTTAAACGCGCGGTGATTGGGCTTTCGGGAGGGATTGATTCAGCTCTCTCTCTTGCGCTTACAACGGAAGCAATTGGAAAGGAGAATGTTCTCGCTGTACGGATGCCGTATAAAGCCTCCAGCCAGGATTCTCTCGACCATGCGCAGCTCGCCATCGACAAATTTGGCGTCCAGTCGTTAACCATCCCCATCACTGAGATGGTAGATCCGCTCATCGCCCTTGACCCTGAAATGTCAAAAACACGCAAAGGAAATATTATGGCACGCTGCCGCATGATCGTGCTATATGATCAGTCGGAGGCTTTTGGTGGGTTAGTGATCGGTACAAGCAACAAGACCGAAATTTTGCTCGGCTACTCAACGATCTTTGGAGATTCTGCATCTGCGCTAAACCCAATTGGTGATCTATATAAAACGCAGGTACGTCAACTCTCTCGCGCGATGGGCGTGCCTGACGAAATTGTAGATAAAGCCCCATCTGCTGACTTATGGGCAAATCAAACAGACGAGAGCGAACTTGGATTCACTTATGCAAAAGCCGACCAACTCTTTTATCTACTAATAGACCAACGATACCGTGTAGAAGAATGTGTAGCTGCCGGTTTTGATGAAGCCTTCGTACGCGCAGTTCTCAAACGTGTGCAGCAGAATCAGTTCAAGAGGATGCTGCCGCCAATCGCGAAAATCAGCAATCGCACAATTGGATATGACTTCCTTTACCTGCGTGATTGGGGCACATAGTTAAGATTTCATAAGGATATCGAAACACCCGTTGACGTGAATTTGATTCCGCTATATACTCTTTGTATGCGAGTAGAAACGACATACTCCCTTTTTTGCTAATTAGACGCACGCGATGTTCGCGTGCGTTTTTGTATCTAACTATAAAGGAGAGACAAAATGGACTCTGGTATGATCGGAAAAATTCAAAAAGCAAAACGCTATGCACAAGAACGTGAACGTTTTCATCTTGAATCACTTGAAATTTCTGTTGAAGGGACGAATAATACACACCGTGTTTCCCTTGCCGATGGGGAATTAACTTGCACTTGCGATTTTTACAACTCCCGCGAATATTGTAGCCACACAATGGCAATTGAAGAGATAATGAAAGGTATGGAGCCGATCAGTTAATGCGCTTAGATCATTAAAACCAAACAGCCTTCCCGCATGGGGAGGCTGTTTTTCATATCTATACACCAGTAAGAAATTCATTATTAGGGGCGTCTTTTCTTTATCTAAAATTCTGACTTTTTACAAGAACAGAGAGTGCGACACACATCAGCCTAGTAGATTCATTTGCTTCTAAGCAACATGAGGTAAAATCCAGCCAAGATGACTACTCTTTCACGACGAGATTTTCTCAAACTCAGCGCATTTGCGCTCGGCAATATGGCATTCGCTCCCATCAAGGAACGTCTTAATCTCTTTGATGACCGTATGCTCGTACGTGTTGCAACCGACGCGATCAGCGTTCACAGCCAACCCAACGACGAGGCACGCATAACGGGGCAATGGTATCGTGACGATCTGCTAACCGTTTACGAAGAAGTTACCGCCGAAACCCCCGCCTACAACCCTGTTTGGTATCGCGTTTGGGGCGGGTTTGTCCATCGTGCTCGCTTACAACGTGTTCAACTCCTTCAAAACCATATCCAAACCAATTTGGAAGAGGGCGAACGCTATCTCGCCGAAGTGACCGTTCCATACACGCGTGCCATGCGCTACACAAAATTCTACGGGTGGGAACCACTCTACCGACTCTATTACGAATCCGTTCATTGGATCGATAGCATCAGCGAAGGGCCGGATGGAAAACTCTGGTATCGCATTTTCGATGAACTTGCTTCCGTACCCTATTTTGTGCAGCCCACCCATTTGCGGATGATCCCACCCGCATCCTTGGCACCCATCTCACCAGAAGTGGATTTCCTCGACAAACGTGTTGAAGTGGACTTATCCACCCAAAAACTAACTGCGTATGAATACGAGGAAAAGGTTTTTCAAACAATAATTTCATCTGGATTAAACCAAGGGAATCCTAATGGGATCGGTTTGAATACTCCTACGGGAACATTCAATGTCCGCGAAAAAATGCCATCCAAACACATGGGCAATGGCAGTCTCGCCTCCGACATCAGCGCTTACGAACTCCCCGGCGTCCCCTGGACAAGTTTCTTCACCGAAGCAGGGCACGCTTTCCATGGCACCTATTGGCACGAAAATTATGGCGTGCCGATGAGCCACGGCTGTATCAATATGCGTACTAGCGAAGCCAAATGGCTCTTCCGCTGGCTGCGTCCCGTCCATGACGGACCACAGCTCTACCGTCGCGGTTATGGGACGACTATAAATATTTTTTATAGCTAATGCCCTCCCTCATCTGGCACGATAAAAAGCAGGTAGTTCCATCCCCAGCCAGTCTCCAAACCGAGGCATGGATTTCCCCTACGTCCACATCAAAACAAGAAAATCGCCTTATTCTTGGCGATAATCTTGCCATTATGGCAGCCCTCCTGCCAGAGTATGAGGGGCGCATCAATCTCATCTATATTGATCCCCCCTTCTTCACCAACCGTAAATTTCGTGCTCGTGTTGGTCGTGGCGAAGATTCTCGCAAACCAAAAGAATGGGAAATGACAGAAGGCTATCAAGATAACTGGGATAACCTCGACGCCTATCTTGATTTTCTCTACCAGCGCCTTATTCTCATGCACCGTCTGCTCGCGCCTGATGGCACACTCTACCTGCACCTCGATTGGCATGCCAGTGCTTACGCCCGCCTGCTTCTTGACGAAATTTTCGGGCAAGATCGCTTGCTCAACGAAATCATCTGGACCTACCACGGTCCTTCACCCATCAAGAGTGCTTTCAATCGTAAACACGATACTATTCTTGCTTATACTAAAAGCAAGAATTACACCTTCAATGCCGATGCTGTCCGCGAACCTTATCACAAAAACACAGTCAAAACTTTTAAATCATCCAAAAAAGCTGGCTTTGGCAAAACCCCCGATCTAAAACGTGGCAAAGTTCCCGAAGATTGGTGGTATTTTCCCGTCGTAGCGCGGCTGCATAACGAACGCACTGGCTACCCCACCCAAAAGCCCGAAGCCCTGCTTGAGCGTATTATCAAGGCATCTTCTAACGCGGGTAATCTCGTAGCAGATTTCTTTTCAGGATCGGGGACGACGGCGCTCGTCGCAGAAAAACTGGGGAGAAAATTCATCGCCACCGATGCAACCTGGCGCGCAGCACACACGACCCTGAGCAGGCTCGCTGCGCAAAAAGCATCCTTCAGCTTTGAGCGGGATACTGCATCTCTTCTACCCCAAGCAAAATCCGCCAACTGCGCCCACCTTGAAGGGAAGCGAATCTCCCTCGAAGCAGATTTTCTCTCAGATATAGTCTATTGGGATGTTGATCCAAATTGGGATGGGCAGGTATTCAAAAGCACCGATCAAGCCGTTCTCCCCGTGCGAAGCGGGGCTATTCCATCCAGTTTAGAAATTAAAGGGGATTTTGGAAAAGAGATTTGCATCCGCTGTGTAAAAGTTAGCGGAGAACGTATTCAGATGATCTTAAAGCGTTAGGGCGACCACTTGGTCGCCCTATTTTTTTTAGACATCTAATCTGTAGCCAACACCGCGTATGGTGCGCAGGAATTTTGGTTTGGTAGGGTCTGGTTCGATGGCTCTGCGCAGCCATGAGATATGTACATCAAGGGTACGTGTGTCGCCTGTATAGTCAGTATCCCAAACTTTTTTGAAGAGTTCTTCACGCTCAACGACTTCGCCGGGGCGTTTCAGCAGGGCTTCAAGCAATGTGACTAGGCGCGGGGTAAGGCGTGTATTTTGCCCCAAACAACGCACACGGTTACGGTCCAGATCAAGGCGGATCGACCCAACCTGTAGCAGGTTTTCACCTTCGCCTGGCAGGAGAGGTTTAATACGATTGGCTAATTTTTGAACGGTAAAAGAGTGGTGGAGGATGACTGTTGCAACATTATCATCTATTTCTTTTTCGGGGGCTACGATAAGGATAATTGGCAGTTCGGCATCTTGTTCTCGCAGCGTTTTGCAAATACGAATGCCACTGCTGCGCATTGAAGCTGCATTAACGACCAACACGTCGGGGTTGACTTCTTTGAGTAGGGCTGAGGCTTGGCTGCCACTTTTAGCAACGCGAACATCAAATCCCTTTTTTTGGAGAGGGATAGTAAAAGAAGGAAAATCAGCATGTTTTCCTTCTATGATGAGAACGGTTGCATCAATAGTTTTTGAGGACAGCATTTTTTATGCGTTTCCAATAAGTGGGTTCTTAGAAATCCCCTAAGAGATTTTCAGGGTTGCGCCATTATACCTTAAATCTTAAAAAATCCATTCGGTTCTGAGGTACTGTTTTCTTTAACATTGCTGAATGTTAAAGAAAAGACGCCGTTTTTTAGGCGGCGTCTTTGAGCAATGCTAGTGATATTATTCAGCGAGCGGGGCTTCTGGCGCATCCGCTGAGGGTGCGCTTTCACCGGTATCTTCGTCGAGGGTTTCGGCGACTGCTTCCATCTCGGGAACAAGCTCAGGGTCAAGTTCGGCTTCGGGCTCTTCGTCCACTTCTTCTACTACAGGGCTGAAACGTCCTGGTACAAAACCGGAGCCAGCGGGGATCAGCTTACCAATGATGACATTTTCTTTCAAGCCATAGAGCGGATCTTCATCGGAGCCAATGGCTGCCTTCGCCAAAACCTTGATGGTGTGTTGGAAGGAGGAGGCAGACAGGAAGGAATCGGTTGTGAGCGAGGCTTTGGTGATGCCCAACAAGATATTGACGTAACGCGCAGGCTGCTTGCCTTCTGCGAGCAAGACTTCATTGGAACGACTAATATCGAGGCGGTCGATTACGTCACCGGGCAGGTAGTTACTGTCATAGGGATTGGTAATCTGCACTTTGGAGAGCATCTTGCGAATGATAACTTCGAAGTGCTTATCGTGAATATTCTGACCCTGTGAGCGGTAGACTTGCTGAATTTCAGACATGAGGTAAATCTGGCAGGCATGAGTGCCTTGAATGCGCAAAATACGATGCGGATTCAGCGAACCTTCAGTAAGCGGTTGCCCGGCTTCAACGTGATCGCCATCAACAACAAGAAGACGTGCTGTCGTGGGGATGTCGTATTCGCTTTCTTCGCGCTGTTCATAGGAAACAAAGATGGTATCGTCTTCAAGGCGGACTTTACCGTCATTTTGGGCGGTGATGGTGGCTTCTTCGTGGCTTGCCAAAACATCACCTGCTTTGATCTCGGTTTCCTCGCTAACGAGAGTTTCCCAGTTTTCAGGAATTTTATACGTGTCGCTGACCATCTCGCTTTGTGAAACAGTCACAATTCTCAGGTCTGCATATTTTTCAGATTGCGAGATAGCTACTTTGCCATCGATCTCGGTCATGACCGCTTCACCTTTCGGGAGACGGCGAGCTTCGAAAAGCTCTTCTACACGCGGGAGACCGGTCGTGATATCGCTACCAGCAGCAACACCACCGGTGTGGAAGGTACGCAATGTTAGCTGTGTACCAGGCTCACCAATGGATTGAGCAGCAACGATGCCAACGGCAGAACCAAGTTCGACGATCTTTCCACGCCCAAGGTCATTACCGTAACAACTGGAGCAAACACCATGTTGTAAATCACAAGTAAGCGGAGAGCGAACGAGGACTTCTTCGACGCCAGATTTCATGATCTTGCGCGCTAATTCATGTCCGATCACATCATCGCGTTCAGCGACAACTTCGCCGGTGTTCGGATCAACGACCCGCTCGCAAATAAGACGGCTGTATATACGAGAACCAAGTGATTGACCAGCAATATCCTCACTACGGCTAATGGTGACCCCATTTGTCGTATCACAATTATGCTCGTTGACAATTAAGTCTTGTGCTACATCTACCAAGCGGCGGGTAAGGTATCCAGCATCCGCTGTACGAAGTGCGGTATCTGCCAAACCTTTACGAGCGCCATGCGTGGAGATGAAGTACTCGAGTGCGGTAAGCCCCTCGCGGAAATTTGAGCGGATCGGGAGCGGAATAATGCGCCCCGACGGATCAGCCATAAGACCACGCATACCAGCCAACTGGGAGATCGGCCCGAAACCACCTTTGGTCGCGCCAGAGCTTGCCATCGTGGCAAGGTTGCCATTCGGGTCCATCACTTTGCGGACCTCGGCAGCCACTTCATTGGTCGTATCCTGCCAAATTTGGACAACACGTTCGTCCTGCTCTTGTTCGGTCAGCAAACCGCGACGGAAGTCACGCTGCACCAACTCAACACCTTGCAGGGATTTCTGTATGATGTCTTCTTTTGATTCAGGAACGGTAATATCGGAGATCGCCACTGTAACGCCAGAACGCATCGCATATTCAAAGCCAATGGTCTTAATACCATCTGCAACATCTGTTGTCACATCTTGCCCGCAGATTTCGTACACATCTGCGATCAGATCTTTCACACCACCTTTGTCCAGCGTAGTATTTACAAACTGAACTTCAGGAGGCAAAATATTATTGAAAATCGCGCGTCCAACAGTTGTTTCGATCATGCGTGTTTCAGCTTCGGCAAGGCGTGTGCCTTCATCATCGTACCAAGTAGTAGCACGCAAGCGGATATTCGTATGAACTTCAACGTGTTCTAATTCAAAGGCTAATTGAACTTCTTCGAGAGAACCAAAAAGACTACCTTCGCCTTTATAGTCGAAGGGGTCTTCCATTGTAAGATAATAGACACCCAAAACCATGTCTTTCCCTGGGCTGATGATCGGTTCGCCATCAGCAGGTTTGAGCAAGTTTTTGGATGACAACATCAGCCGACGGGCTTCTTCGACTGCTTTTTGCGAAAGCGGAACGTGAACCGCCATTTGGTCGCCGTCAAAATCAGCATTGAACGCGGTAGTAACCAACGGATGCAACTGAATTGCACTACCCTCGATCAGCAGAGGTTCAAAGGCTTGGATACCAAGACGATGCAAGGTTGGTGCACGGTTTAACAAAACCGGACGATCTTTGATCACATCTTCGAGAACTTCCCATACTTCTTGGCGATTGCGCTCAATCATGCGACGAGCACCCTTCACGTTAGCAGCATAGTTCCGATTGACCAACCCACCGATCACAAAGGGGCGGAATAGTTCTAATGCCATCTTCTTGGGAAGACCGCATTGATAAAGTCTAAGTTGGGGTCCAACCACGATCACTGAACGACCGGAATAGTCCACACGCTTACCGAGCAAGTTGCGGCGGAAGCGCCCCTTCTTGCCTTTGAGCATATCACTGAGTGATTTAAGCTCGCGACGTCCACGACGGGAGAGTGCCTTACCACGCTGACTGTTATCAATCAGTGAATCGACTGCTTCTTGCAACATACGTTTTTCGTTGCGAATAATGACGTTGGGGGCACCCAACTCCAACAGGCGTTTGAGGCGGTTATTACGGTTGATCACACGTCGATAGAGATCGTTCAAGTCCGAGGTTGCGAAGCGTCCACCATCCAATTGCACCATCGGGCGCAGATCGGGAGGGATGACGGGCAAAATGCTCATGATCATCCATTCGGGTTTATTGCCCGAACGGCGGAAAGCTTCAACCACTTTCAAGCGGCTGGTTGCTTTTTTACGTTTTTGTTTACTTTTTGTTGTACGAACTTCGTTCCAAAGCTCTTCGGCAAGAGCATCCAGATCGACGCGTTGGAGAATATCAAGGAAAGCCTCTGCGCCCATATCGGCACGGAAGATTTGTCCCCAGCGTGCTTTAAGTTCACGATAGCGGACTTCGCTCAAGAAATCAAAAGGCTGTAGATCAACCAATTCTTTGCGCGTCTGCTTATTTTTAGTTTTGGTTTCAGCAAGTTCGTCACCAACTTGATCGCTCAAGAGTTGTAGCTCTTCGTCTGTAGTTGCCTTTAGAGCTTCAATTTCCTGATCGATGACGCCGAATTTCTCTTCACGTTGTTCCTGAAGTTCGCTCTCGATCTTATGTAAGCTTTCTTTTACAGCAGTTTGAACTTTGCTAATATGTTGGGAAGCGATTACTGAGCCAGCTTCGGCAATGAGATCACCAGTTGCGCCAAAGACAATATCTTTGCGTGCAGCTACACCCATTTGCTCTTGCAGGCTTTCATCCAAACGCTGCCCTTCTTTCATAACAGGCTCAAGCAATGCAGCTGTTTCTTCGTCGAATTCTTGTTCCATTGCAGCACGACGTTGTTCAAGTGCTGTCAACGCAGTGGCACTACGTTCTTTAATTTCGCCAACTTTGGCATTTGCCATCGCATCTTTCTTGACGCCAGAGTTACTGATCTCTTCATCAAGTTTATTCAATGCTTTTTCGCGCGCTTCTTCGTCTACATGTGTGACGATATATTGCGCGAAGTAAAGCACACGATCAAGATTACGACGTGAAATATTAAGCAGTAATCCCAAATAGGAGGGGATACGGCGTGTATACCAGATATGTGCAACAGGTGTCGCTAATTGGATATGCCCCATCCGCTCACGGCGGACAGCCGAGCGCGTGATCTCAACACCACATTTATCACAAGTAATTCCTTTGTAGCGCGGATTTTTGTATTTACCGCAGTAGCATTGCCAATCTCGTTGCGGTCCAAAGATGGCTTCACAAAAAAGACCATCCTTCTCTGGACGCAGACGACGATAATTGATTGTTTCCGGCTTTAAGACCTCACCATAAGACCAACTACGAATGGTTTCTGGCGAAGCAAGACTAATACGAAGCGCTTTAAGCCCCTTAGTTTCCACTGAATACTCTCCTCGTCGTCTATAATCTCTGAGAAAAACAGAGACTTTTTATATTATCGTTTACGCGAAAAATATCGCGAGAGACACACAAAGGCAAGCACATTGAGGGTGTATTCTCAAGCGCTCGCCAATAGACAGATAAATTTAGATATTTTCATCCAAGTTGGGAATTATACCGACACCCATGCAAACTCGTCAAGGATAAAAGAGACCAATCTGCAAACTCATAGAGCTTTCTAAATAATTCCCCCATACCTACAGACATTCTACTCGAATTTTAGCATTTCGAGAATATCTGTTACGGTAATACTAAATATTTCGTTCATGATAGCAACATCAACCTGATAGGGCCCCCCAAAAGAACCGTCACCATACACCTCACGCGTTGAGCCTGCGTCCATGATCGTGCTGGGAACGTAAGGCGGAGATTTGGGCGTACCGGGCACTTCATCAACCAACGTGAAAGGGAAGGCTTCCAGCCAGTTGGCGTGCCCAGGTTTCAGACTGTGCTTTAGCGTGATCGCTTCGACACCGTGGGATTCCCACCAGGAATACCAATTCATTTTTAAATCGGAGAGGGCATTAGCTACTTCAACCAAACGCGCCCGTACGCCATCATTACCGCTATGTCCGTTCAATACCAATACACGTCGAAAACCTTGCCGATATACCGAGCGCAAAATATCTTCAACAGCATCCATCAGCGTGCTAAGACGGAAGGAAATTGTGCCCGGATAATCAAGAAAATAGGGCGAGCTGCCAAAATTGAGTGGCGGGGCAACCAGTACCCCACTCTGTTGGGAGGCGGCATCTGCCATTGCAAGCGGAATTTTGATGTCGGTCAGTAAACTCAAGTAGGCGTGTTGCTCTGTTGCACCCAAAACGATCATTAGGCGGTCATCTTTCTCAAGATAGCTTTCTATATCCATCCAGTTCAATTCTTCAAAACGCATAAATACTCCTAGAGATCAAGCACAGCCGCGAGTGGCGCAGGAGCAGCAATAGATTCTGCTGAAACATCTGCTTTTTCGATATCGCGTGCCCAAAGATATAGGCAGGTGTGGTAAGCGGTCAATGTGTACGTTCCGATCACAGTCGCGATCATGACGAAGATGAAGAAGACGAGGAGTCCCAGCCCGATCCCCAGCACCAAGCCGAGGGTCACGGTCGTTCCGCCTGCGAGGCTGATGATCCCGTAGCCAAGCGCGGACCCGATAATTGCTCCCGTTAAACCGAGCAGTATCCCGATCAGAGCAGTTACCGCTTTCACGCCCACGGTGCTGATTCCCACTAAAAGGAGATTATCCTGCACGATCTGCGTTGCCCGTTTGATGCCATCGGTGAGATTGATATCTTCAATGACCATCGCGGGGAGAATGAGATAGGAGGCTTCTGTCCACACATTTTGAATGAGACTGGCGAGTAAATTTCGACCCGCTTTTTGCCCCTGTCCTTTGACAAGTTTCTGTAAAGCATTCACGGCGGTCGATGCGGCGGCGAGGGTGGCAAGGTCAAGCAAGTCGCGCTTAACGATCTCCCAAGCCTTATCCATGCGTCCATCGCCTTCGGAGAGATAGCCGTAGATGAGATAGACTGTCATCGCCGAGAAAATATAGCTGACGATGAACTCAGCAAAGACGAGCAAAGCGCCCGACAAAACCATGATGATCTGCCCCACAAAACCGGCATTGCTGAAAAACATCGCCACCAAAGCGATCGGGATAATACCGATCACCGATACAACTGCTCCCGCAAAGAGGGTGTAGATGGAGGGTTTGATCAGGTCTTTGTCGGCAGAGGCCATCTGCCAAGCCTGTTTGAGAAATTGCCAACCGCGTGAGAAAGATTGCATGAGCGTGCTCCTTTTTATATCGTGTATTTGCTGAGTGGATTATAGCAAATTCATAGAGTTTTCAGTATCATTTTCCCAATTAGCAGGATTAGCTTCGATATACAAATGGATTTTACGCCATTCTTCTTCGTTGCGGATAATGCGGTCGTGAAATCCGCGTTGCCAGATTCGTTCGGGGGGGGGAATTCGTCGGTTTTGTGGATGCGTTTTGTTACGCGGGATTTTAATTGTCCAATGATTGCGCTCAAGGATTTTGGAGTAGATCCCTTGGCATGCAAGGGCGACCCTTTGTGATTTTTGCGTGAAATTATGTTGGTAGCAAGATTCTCGTTTTTAGATGCAGTATCCAAATAACCCAAACGGGGCGCCCCTACGTCTTGCAAGATAATAATCCCATGAAAATGATTTGGCATCACAACAAACGCACCTAATTCAATAAAATCAAAATGGTGTGCTAATCGCTCCCATTCCCAATGCACGATTTTTCCCGCGTGGTTCAATTGCATCTCTCCATCGACCACATCGCCAAATAAACATGCTCGCTGATGCGTAACGGTCGTGACAAAATATGCCCCAGGTTGGGTGTAATCATATCCTTTTAGACGGAGGGAGTTACGGCGTTTTGGTTTTGTATCAGCCATCGTTTTTCTCAACAGGACTAACTTCCTGTTAAAAGTAAGGGAGACCCTATATGGTTTTTACGTGAATTTCTATATTGCAAAGAAATTATTCTTTTCAGGAGATTTATTTAAAATGCCCAAACGGGTCGCCCCTACAGGATCATAATAAACTCACAGGACTAACTTCAACTCTCCAACCCTTCAAATCTTTATTTCGCAATAACGTCTCAGGCTCGGGGCCACGTAAAACAATTTGCCAGCGATAAACACCATCTATCTTGGAGAAGAAGGCAGGGGCGGGACCGATAATCGTAGTTTGTATTCGGTTTTCGATGAGCAATAATTCCTTGATTTCTGCAGCAAGTTTTTTTGCTGCTTCTTCAGCAGTGATGGGGTCGCGATGGCGGTATTCCAAACGCACCAAATTGGCGAAGGGCGGATATCCCAGCCGGCGACGCTGTTCCAGTTCGTGAGCGTAAAAGTTTGCATAATCATGCTTGGAAGCATGTTGCACCACATAATGCTCCGGCTCAAAAGTTTGCAACAGCACGCTTCCACCACGAGCGGACCGTCCTGCTCGTCCCGCAACTTGTGTCAGGGTCTGGAAAACGCGTTCGGCGGCGAAAGGATCGGGGAGATTTAATCCCACATCTGCGAGCACGACACCCACAAGGGTCACGAGAGGCAGATCTAGCCCTTTGGCGAGCATCTGCGTGCCAACCAGTACATCAGCACGGTGCGCCGTAAAATGGCTCAGGATGAGTTCATGGGCATCCTTTGTGCGGGTGGTATCCCAATCCCAGCGCAAGACGCGGGCATCGGGAAAAAGGGCGTTGACTTCATCCTCGACCTTTTCACTGCCAAGTCCATAGGCACGGATCTTCGTGCTCTTGCACTCGGGACAGTTTTTCGGCATCTGACGCGTGTAATTACAGCGATGGCAGCGCAAAGCCCCCCCTCTAACTCCCCCCCTCAAGGGTGGAGAATTTATCGCATGCAAAGTGAGTGGCGTTTCGCAACGTGGACATTTCATCGTATGCCCACATTCGCGGCAAAAAACGTAAGTTGCCGTGCCGCGCCGATTGAGAAAGAGGATGGCCTGCTCGCCGCGCGCCAGTGTTTGGGATAGCGCATCCTGCAGCGCACGACTAAAAATGCCCTTATTGCCGGATTTCAACTCGGTGCGCATGTCGATCACGTCAACAGGCGGAAGTTTTCTGTCTCCGATTCTTTCTGGGAGTTCGACAAGGCGAAAAACGCCCTCACCCCCGCTTCGCTTCGCTCGCTCCCCCTCTCCCGCGTCGCGGGAGAGGGAAATTCGAGCGGAGCGAGAATGGGTGAGGGCAGCTTGATAGCGATATTCGATGGGCGGGGTTGCCGACCCCAAAATGCAAACTGCGCCGTTGATCTCAGCATAATTTTGCGCAGCCTGAACGGCATCATAAAAAGGCAGATTCGTTTGATGATAAGAGCCATCGTGAAACTCATCCAAAACGATCAATTTGATATCCGGTAAAGGCGCAAAAAGCGCAGAACGTGCGCCAATGATTACTTTGAGTTGTCCTGCCCGCGCCCGTCGCCAGGTATCGTAGCGTTCACCGATGGAGAGCTTTGAGTGGATTAACCCAACCTGTCCGGGGAAGCGCGCTAAAAAGCGACGCACGGTTTGCGGCGTGAGTGCAATTTCAGGGACGAGAATCAAGGCTTGCCCACCCCGCTTAATTGCCTCCTGCGCGGCGCGGATATAAATCTCGGTTTTGCCGGAACCAGTTATGCCGTGCAAGAGAATGGGATGCGTCAGCGAATCAGCGAAAGATTCGTGAACGGCTTTCATCGCTTCTTTTTGGGCCGGTGTTAGTGCCCATTCTTTTTGTTCTGCTTCTTCGATTTCTACTTTTTGAACGGGGTCACGCCAAATCTCGGTTTCTCGTAAAACGATCAAATCTTTTTCAGCCAAGATTTGCAGATCAGCAATATTACAATTACTCTCAGCGTAAACCCAACTAACGGCAATGGCTTCTTTTTCTCGCATTAGAAATTGCAACGCAGCCGCACGGCGATTTTGCGTCGCATCTGTTGTCCCCAAAGTAGACATGGCTTCTTCAGCAACCTTCGGCGGAACAGCCAATTGCGCGGTACGCACAAATTTCGGGCGTACCTTTGGCGCGAGCAAAACGGATTTACTCATTAGAATGCCGCGCCTGAGTAAATTCTGCGCAGATGGTCGCCAATCTACGTTTTTGAAATGACGGTCAATTTGTCGTCCGCGTAAAGAGCCACGCTTTTCGAGTAAGGCAAGAATACGTTTTTGGGTTTGAGAAAGTTCACTATTCCCAATTCCCAATTCCCGGATCTCGAACTCCACATCTGCCTGCTGACTCAATCCGCTTGGTAGCATCATCCCTACCATTGCTGCAACAGGGTTTAGAGTCTGCTCCGCCATATTCTCAGCGAGCGCAATTTGTGCGGATGTCAACACAGGCAAAGGGTCAAGCAGATCAATGACGGCTTTTGTATCTTCAACAGCGGGAGTTTTTACAAAGCGTAAAACCACCCCTTGCACAACTTGATGACCAAAAGGAACGGTCACCAAATGCCCAACGCCAACTTGCCCATCTAGGTTTTCAGGAAGATGGTAATCAAAAACCCCACTCACGGCGGGGACATTTACGGAGATTTGGACAAAGATGGTCATCTGATGTAGGGGCGACCCGTTTTGATAGAAAAGGAAAAAAGAATTGTCATAGTATTTTTTTGTTTAGACCTCTTGCATAAGTATGCCATAATAGGCGTATGAGATACGAAACAATTAGAGAATGGAAAGATTCAGACTTCAAAAGGCTCACGGGTGTCAGG
>Ga0209249_1000895_pt1 | contig 32326 bp, 22 predicted proteins | sample SaaInlV_200m_DNA_4_FD_184653 | JGI IMG/M metagenome (GOLD analysis project Ga0209249, IMG submission 184653) | Marine microbial communities from expanding oxygen minimum zones in the Saanich Inlet - SI037_S3LV_200m_DNA (SPAdes) (version 2) | ecosystem: Environmental > Aquatic > Marine >...
CATGTATAACACCACCCGCCGAATCGTTCTCCGCGGCGTTGACGGAGTCGTTTTTGTGGCCGACAGCCAGTGGGGTGAGATGGAAGCCAACGTGGAGAGCCTCAGTAATCTTGAGGAGAATCTCCGGGCCCAGGGATCGTCTCTTGAGCATGTCCCACACGTGATCCAGTTCAACAAACGTGACCTGGACAATATCGCTCCCGAGCACTACATGGAGTTTGTCCTGAACAACGGCGAGACGCGTCGCCCGAGTTTCAGTTCCGTCGCGACCGATGGCACGGGCGTTTTTGAGGCGCTCAACATGATTGCCCGTCTCGTGTTGCACCGTTTTGTCAGCGGCCCCACGGGTAAAGATGCCGAAGGGCAACAGCTCCGACTGGTTGACTGATTGCCCGACCGCCGCCAGACCACAGCGACCGCCACTGAGGGACGCAGGCCGATGACGCTGGAACTGACCAGCCATGATGCGGACAGACTACGCCGAGTACTCCGGGATCTGCTCGCCCAGGCGGAAGCCGACAGCTGTCTGATCTGCGACCAGGCCGGCCACGTTCTGGTCCAACTCAACCTCCTTGATGAAGATCCTCTGCGCGTCTCAGCCTTGGGAGCCGGCGTCTTTGCCGCCACCCGCGAGCTGGCCAGGATTATCGGGGAAGACGAGTTCAGTACGGTCCTGCACCAAGGTGACCGTCGCAGTATCCTCATTGAAGCCGTTGACGAGGAATCCCTCGTCGTGGTGCTCTTCACCGGCGACCACAAGGTCGGTCTCGTCAAACTCTACGCCCCCGCCGCTGCAGCGGCTGTGCGAAGGGTGCTCACCGAAGCCCGGAACAGGTCAAACACTGACGGGACCTCCCAAACGCGGTTTGAGCTTGAAGATTCCAAGAGCATATTTGGCTCTTCGAACGCCGGCTGAGTATTCCTGCGCACCTTGGTCATGAACCCCAGCCCCCTTTCCCATGACGGGAAAACGTATTCTGCCACGGAAAAAGGAAAAACCGACATGCGTCTTGCCACCACGACTTCGCTCTTTACATGCGCTGCCGCCGCCCTGGTCCTGAGCCTGGCCGGCTGTAGCAAGAAGCAAGCTGACACGACTAGCGTTCCCGCCCCCCCCCAAGAGCGAATCACCCTGACCTACAGCGTCTTCTTCCCCCCCTCGCACATCCAATGCAAGACGGCAGTCGAATGGGCCGAGGAGATCAAGACGCGTACCGACGGGCGTGTAGAGATCACCGTTTTCCCCGCCGGGACGCTGACCAAAGCCCCGCAGTGCTACGATGGCGTTATCAACGGTATTTCCGACATCGGTATGAGTTGCTTTGCCTACACGCGAGGCCGGTTCCCTCTGCTTGAGGGCCTGGACCTTCCCTTGGGCTACCCGGACGGCAAGACGGCCACCAAAATCGCCACCGAGATGGCCCGGAAATACCAACCAGAAGAACTGTCGGACGTGGAAGTAATGTACATACACGGGCATGGCCCAGGTATGATCGCAAGCAAGAAGCCGATCCGCACGCTGGCCGAGTTGAAGGGAGTCAAGGTCCGCGCCACGGGACTCTCCGCCAAGATCATTGAGAAGCTCGGCGGGACACCGGTTGGCATGAGTCAACCCGAAACCTATGAAGCCCTTCAGAAGGGCGTCGTCGAAGCAACGCTCTGCCCGATCGAGACCCTGAAAGGCTGGAAACAGGGCGAGGTCATCGACTATGTAACCGATACGTCGGTCATCGGCTATACCACCACCATGTTCGTGGTGATGAACAAGGCCAGTTGGGCCAAACTGCCAGCTGATGTCCAGAAGGTCTTCCAGGAAGTCAGCGCCGAGTGGGTTGCCATGCACGGGGAAGCCTGGGACCAGGCCGACAGAGAGGGGAAGGCGTTCGTTGAGCAACTGGGCCGAGAGATCATCGCCCTGCCGCCTGCCGAGCTTGCCCAGTGGACGAACAGCGTCCAACCCGTCCTGGATGATTACGTGGCCAAGACCAAGGAGAAGGGGTTGCCGGGAGATGCTCTTCTGGCCGACATCAAGGCGGCAATCGCCAAGGCAGCCGCACCAGTCGCCTCCGGCTCCGGCACGAAGTAGCAGGACACGACCGGAGACGTTCCTCCAGGCCCCCGCAGCCCTTCAGAAATGGGCTGCGGCCTGAAGGGCGCCGTTGCCGTCGACCTCGTGATGCGCCCTTGCGGCGGAAGGTATCGCTCAGATGCCCCCCCCGGGAAAGACCGTGCCGTCACCTCCCTCCCGTTGACATGTCGTATGGAGTTCTGCCTGTGGCAGCTCACTCATCCCAAACAAAGACACGCGACTTCCTCAAGTGGTACAGCCGCCTGATCAGGTTGCTGGTCGTCGGCCTGGCGGGTGTCTCCGGCCTGGGTGTGTTGCTCATGATGACTGTCGTCTGCCTGGATGTCATACTGCGCCAGTGCGGACGCCCGATCCCCGGGTCCTTTGACATCGTCAAGCTGATCGGGGCGGTGACAATCACCTGTGCTCTCCCCTACACGACCGCCGTCAAAGGTCACGTCGCGATTGAGTACTTCTTCCATAAGCTCGGCCATCGGGGCAGGATTGTGCTTGACACCTTCGCCCGCCTCGTCGGCATGGCACTGTTCTCCCTGCTGGCCTGGCAGAGCGTCATCTCGGGCACGGCCATGTGGCGCAGTGGAGAAGTGACCCCAACGATCCAACTCCCGACCTTTTGGGTGCTCTACGTCACGGCCTTCGCATGCGCGGTTGTCGTGTTGGTCATCCTGCACAACCTGCTCCACCCGGGGAAGGAGATGATCAAACCGTGACTCCTGTTCAGATAGGCATCCTGGGCTGCATCGTCATGCTCCTGCTCCTGATGAGCAGCATGCCGGTGGCGTTCGTGATGGCCACCGTGGGACTGATTGGCTTCGGTCTGCTGGTGAATCCCCATGCCGCGCTCAGCATGATCACAGCAGACCTCTATGAAACGACCTCGTCCTACAGCCTGACCGTGATTCCGCTCTTCGTCTTCATGGGGCAGATCGCGTTCCACTCGGGGATAAGTCGCCGCCTCTTCGATGCCGCCTATCGTTGGCTGGGTGTGCTCCCGGGTGGTATGGCCATGGCCACAGTCGGGGCCTGTACGGCCTTCGGAGCAATCTGCGGTTCAGGCCCCGCCACGGCCGCAACCATGGCTTCAGTTGCGCTCCCTGAAATGCGCCGCTTCAGGTACGATATGGAACTGGCGTGCGGATCGGTCGCCTCGGGAGGCAGCCTCGGGATGCTCATCCCCCCAAGCGTTGTCTTCATCGTTTACGGCATTATGACCGAACAGTCCGTCGGCAAGCTGTTCATCGCGGGTATTCTCCCCGGATTGCTCATTGCCGTGCTGTTCTGTCTGACGATCTGGTTCAACTGCCGACGCCGCCCGGAACTGGGCCCCGCCGCCCCGCCCTCAACCTGGATGGAGCGCTTCCGCTCGCTGGGCGGCGTCGCAGAGACGCTCGTCCTCTTCGGACTCGTCATGGGAGGCATGTTCTTCGGCTACTGCACCCCGACTGAAGCTGCCGCTGTCGGAGCGGGGGGAAGCCTGCTCATCGCTGCAGCGCGAAGGCAACTCACGTGGCACAGCCTGTTCCGCAGCCTGCAGGAAACAGCCCGAACGTCATGCATGGTCCTGATCATCGTGGCCGGCGCCAAGATGTTCGGACACTTCCTGGCCGTAACCCGAATCCCATTTGCCCTGGCCGAGTGGCTGTCCGGGCTCCCGCTCCCGGGATGGATGATCATGGCCTTCATCATCGGTTTCTATCTGTTAAGTGGGTGCTTTGTGGACGCCCTGGCCCTTATCCTCCTCACAATCCCCATTTTCTACCCGGTCGTCATCGGCCTGGGCTATGACCCCATCTGGTTCGGGGTCATTATCGTCGTGGTGACTCAGATGGGCGTCATTTCGCCGCCGGTGGGCGTAAACGCCTATGTGGTGAGCGGAATCGAGCGAGATGTCCCGTTGCAGACGATCTTCCGAGGCTGCATGCCCTTCCTCGTCGCCCTCATCATCGCATCTGTTATTCTCGTCGTCTTCCCACAAGTGTCGCTATTCCTGCCAAGCCTGGTTCGGTAAGGAAGCGCGGACGGGAAGTCCAACCCTCACACAGAACGGCAAGGAGCCGAGCAATGGCTGACGAATCTCACCGCTACGGTGCGTTCCGGCGAATTCTGTTCTGCACCGACTTCTCCGAGAATGCGGATCTGGCTTTCGAGTTCGCGCTGCAGGAAGCGCTCCACTCCCCCGCCCCCAACATCCACCTGCTTCACGCCATACCCGAACCGGAGGCCCAGTTCTGGAAAACGTACATTTACGAAGTCGAGGACATTGACGAAAAGGCAAAGAACGATATTGATAAGAAGATTGAGCAGACATACCTATCGCGTGTCCCTGAAGGTGTGACCTTCGAGGTCGAGATGCGGATCGGCCGGGACTACCTGGCGATTCTGGAGTTTGCGGACGAGATCGATGCCGACCTCATCATCATGGGGCGGCAGGGGCGAACAGCGTTGCGTACAGTGCTGTTTGGTAGTGTGACGGAGAAAATCGTTCGCCGGGCCAACTGCCCGGTGCTAGTCATCCCGCTAAGTTTCGAAGAGAAACTGGGATGGACCAGATAGGAGAAATGCGACCATGGCCATAGAAGCATCCCTGAAAGAACTGATCGTCGAACGCCTGTTCCTCGACATCGAGCCTGAAGAGATCGAGACGGAAGAGGAACTCGCGGAATACGGGGTGGACTCGTTCCTGCTGCTGGAACTGATCGTGGCGCTGGAGGAAATGTTCGACGTGCAATTCGAGCAAGCCGACATCACGTCCGAAACGCTCCGCTCAGTTTCCACACTGGTTGCGTTGATTCAGTCCAAGAAGGCCTGAGCGCCTTGCTCTCGATGGCTTGCCTCAGCCACCTGCCCGGAACACGCTGTCTTGCGTTCCTCGCCGGGGCTTGCTTGCTTGCCTTCTGCCTGTCTCCGGCGCGTGCTGATGAACCCATCCGGAATGTCGTGTTCACCGTTCAGGTCCACAACCGCGGACCTGACGATGCGGTTGACGTGTCCCTGCGTGTCCCAGTCCCGTCAACGAATGACTACCAGCGGGTCTATGAAACCTACCTGACCCCGCGCCCGGAAGGCTTTGTCCGGCTCCCGAGCGGCGGGAACGTCGCTCTCCTCGCGTTCCCCAGAATCCCGGCAGGACACAGCCGATGGGTGTTCATGCACGTCCGCTGCCGACTGCGGGAGTTCCGCCCGCTCCGAGACTCCACGCGTGAATCCCCTGACCCCAAGGCCATGAAACGGGCTCTGGGTAAGGGCTACAAACTTGACCCCAACGCCCCGGACATCGTTGCGTTCGCGCATAGCATCCGACGCGGAGACATGTCCGAAATGGCCACCGTACGCCGCCTGAACGCCCGCCTCTGCGGGAGCTTCGAATACGAGCTGGATGAACGACAGGCAACGGCCTCCGAGACACTGAAGTCCCGGCGTGGCTCCTGCAGCGAACTGTCGCGCCTGTTTGTGGCTGTAGCGCGACGCTGTAACATCCCCGCGCGCTTCGCCGCCGGCACACGACTGCGCACCAGACAGGGCCCCTATGTAGACACCATTCACCACCGCTGGGTCGAGGTGCATCTGGAAGACTACGGCTGGTTGCCGATCGACATCAGCCTCAATGTCAGCACACAGGATCCCGAGCGACGCTTCGGAGCCATCCCTCCCCACCGGCTCGTCATGCTCCGCAATGCCGGCTTGGGAGGCCACGTCCTGTTCTCGACTGGACTGACGATGATGAGTCGACACCCGGATCTGAGGCGGACCGTCCGGACCTACTGGTTCGACAGCGAGGCGGGTCAACTGAAGCAGGCCCTTCGCGACTTCGCCCGGGTCGAGGAGTGGACAGCGAATGACTGCGAGAGGCTGCGGAGGGACTTGCGCAGGCACCGCGGGGGACAGGTCATCCCCCTCCTGGCAACGCTCCTGTACCCCCCTCTTGCTGGTAAGGATGAGGCGAGTGCCTTGCGGGCCATCGCCAACTCAGGGCCGCGCATCCCGGCTGTGCCCCTGATCGACTACATGGTTGCCTGTCCCTCAGTGGCCGCCAAGGCAGAACCACTTGCAGAACGACTGACCGGCGTGGATCAGGCTTCCCCCGATCAATGGCGGGCCTGGCTGCGCGGTCCGGGCCGGGATTTTCTACGCGGCAGAACGGGCGCGAACGGGCGCGATTGAGGGAGCGCCCTACCGCCGAACGTCGTAGCAATAGAGGTTGTCGGCGTAGCGTAGATACAGCCGCCCGCCAACGACCACAGGATGTGCCCAGCTCTTGTCACGCCCTTCCACGCTGAACTGGCCGCTCATTCGCAAGCCGCCCGGGCTGGCTTCGGCCAATCCCACACGCCCCCTGTCTTCGGCAAACAGGTAAAGCATCCCATCTGCATAACAGACCGATCCTTTGCCAACACCGCGATCGCTCCACATCCGCTCTCCGGTCTTCAAATCAAGACAAGCCCACCCACCCGAATTATTCCCGTAGATGTAGCCCTCGTGAATCACATAACCACCGTGATGACAGACCATATCCCGGGTCCGCCATGCTTCACGGGCCGTCACCTTGCCGTTCGTCGCCCTCAGTCGCAGACAGACACCGCCCTTGCCATAGCCGTTGGCCCAGAATACGTGACCATCACTGTAGGCCGGCGTCGGGCAGTTTGCCGTATTCCCCGCGCTGAAGTCGTTCGTCCACAGAACACGTCCGTCCTGAGGGCGAACGGCAAAGAGGCCATTGCGGGATGATCCTACTATCATCGGGACCTTGTTCAGAACAGCAACGATCGATGAGCCATAGTGCGGCTTCCCGCCATTTCCGGAGCTCTGCCAAAGCACCTTGCCGGTCTGCTTGTCGAGCGCGACCATGCAGTTCTCCCCCCCCGGGACGACAAACACATACTTCGAAGCAACGAGTACTGATTCCGAATACCCCCAGCCCCCGGGGCTCCCGCCAAATGAGCTCATCTCGGTGCTCCAGACACGCCGCCCTGATTTGGCATCGTAGCAAACCAGCTTGCCCGGTCCCGAGAGAAGGTAGAGCTTACCTTTGCTCAACGTGGGTGTTGCCCGGGCGCCGGGATAATTCCTTGTCCACGTCTCCCCGTGCTCCTTCTTCCATCTCGGCCTGCCGCTGAGATCATAGGCGAAAATCACCAGCTTGCCGTCCACGCCACCGGTGATGTAAACAGTGTCGTAGGCTATCGCCGGGCTGGAGAATCCAGCGCCCAGTCCGCGGACATGCCAGAGACGCTCCGGCCCACCGTTGGGCCAACGCTTCAGGAGACCGGTATCCCGGGACTTCCCGTCACGCCTCCCACCGCGCCACCCCGACCATCGACTGCTCTTGGACTGCGCCAGGGCACCCGTGCAGAGCCCCATCATGACCAACCCAGCAAACGTCTCTCGCCACGCTCTCATTGCCAAATTCCTCCATTCGACACGTTGAACGGTTCCGTGAGCAATGGCCTCACCAGTCCAGGATCACTCCGAGCGCATGCTCAGTCTTGCTCTGGATCGTTCGCCAGGCATCGGCAGCCTGAGCCACTGGGAAATGGTGTGTGATCAACGGTAACGTCTTCAGGCGACCGTCTGCTATCCAGTCCAGGGCAGCGTCCATGCGCGGCGTGGTCCAGCCGGAAACGGAGTCCACCGACTTCTCGCCCATTCGCAGGTCCTGGAGTGACACGATGTCATCAGTACCGTAGAATCCGGCGCTGACAAGATGTCCTTCACGCCGAAGGATGCCGAGAGTCTGCATGGCAGCTTCACGGTCGCCGACCGTGTCAACGCCGACCGCGATGGGGGCACGCGCTACCGCCTTGACCTCCGCCACCCAATCATCCGACGTGCGCGCGTTCACCGTCTCACCACCATCGAAACGCGCCAGACGATCATCGTGTCTGCCGACCAGGATCACTTTCGCGCCCCGGCAGCGCAGTGTCTGGGCAGCCCATTGGCCGACCATCCCATCGCCGATGACAACGGCTCCCTCTCCTGGCTCGATTGGGGCCCGCGTGCCGCAGTTGTAGCCCACCTGGGTCAACACCAGACCGCTGAACGCAAGAGGGTCCTTTGAGGATGGCAGTTTCCAGATCATGGAACGGGGAGCGACAGACGGTGACACCTGACCACCGGATGCGTGGAACATGCCCTCTACTTTGCCCATTGCACAGAAAACGGTCTCGCCAACGGCCAAATCGTCAATGTCGGCACCCGTCCACTCAACCACGCCGATCTTCTGGTAGCCTGCGATGATCGGGAAGGGGGTGGGATCACCCGTGCGGAACGCCGTGTCGCCCTGAACCCGCTCCCCACGCAGGAATGACCCCTCAGTGCCGTTGCTGATCCACGAGTGGGTCACCCGAACCAAGGCATCGCCTGGCCCGGGATCGGGACAGCTCACATCTTGAAATTCCACCGTGTTCGGGGCGGTGAAGACGACAGCGCTTGCCTGGACCATCTAGATTCCCTTTCACCGATCTGCCGGCACAACGGCCGGATGCATCGCGTGCTTACCGGTCCATGTTCTCAAGCCCAAGTGCGCTCACTCCCGGTGCATCCACCTGAGACATAGCTCAGTGAAGGCCGGCAAAAGAGAGCGTGAGGATCCGTTCTACCAATCCCTCGCTGATATCCTTCCTCCGCAAGACGAAATGCACGCGATAGACAAAGTGGCGGGCACTGTCCTCTGCCTCAAAATCACCTTGGATGAACTCCTCGTTCCAGCCCGATGGCCGCACGTCAGCCCACCGCAATAGCCAGGCCACGAATGGCGGGAAGATACTGCTGTCCATGCACTCCCGTACCAGCTCAGTTTGTTCAATCTCGCGATCGTTGCGCAGCAGGACAAGACGAACAGGCTGCGGGGGACCGAGGAAGTCCAATATACTCATCACCTCCCGGGCAAGCTCGCCGAGCTCTCGATCCCGCAATCGAGCTGCATCCGCCTCCAGGTGTTCCTCCGGCGCGAGCAGGTTGGCGTCCAGGGGAGCCTCATCGGTCGTGCTCAGACGCAGTCCGTTGCACCCTCCGCAGAAGCTCACTGCTTCGTCCAGGAGTCGCGACCAGAACATGCTTGCGCTGTTGCAGTACGCCACACCGTGGATGACGAGCTGATCGGCCCCAAGGCCGGGGAACTCCGTGTCGTCGTGTCCAGCAATTATCGCCACAATGATCCTTACGCCCCAGGGGGCCTCTCTTCGTGGTCGTCTGCCGGGATTTGGGTATCCCAAGCATGTCGATAGCGCTCAGGAACCTGCGACCATGTGCTGCGGAGAGTTCCACGCCACTGGTCGTGCGTTCGGAAGCGCAAGCGTCAGTACGTTACGCCCGAAAATGCTGGCGGGCAACCGATCGCTCAAGTCCACCCACTGCGTGCGCTTCGCCAACTGACGGAACAGCACGCCTCAGCTCGATTAGACGACGACTTACGCCGGTTGCAGAACCTGCAACGTCACCCCTTTGACCATCCCTGCGGTTGCCTCTTTGTACGCAAGCATGTGGGGAGCTTTCAGGTGGGCGAACAGGGCATCAAGGCTCTCCCAGGCTTCGACGATGGTTACTGCGTTCTCGCGTACGCCTCCCTGTGGCGCCAGTCCGGAGTCCGCATCCACGGTTGGTTCGTACCGGATACACCCGTCTTCTGCCAACACGGCCGGAACATTGGCTTTGAAGATCTCAAGAAACTGCGCCTTGTAGCCGGGATTCGTCTCAATGGTCGCGATCACGTGGATCATCTGTACTGCTCCTAGATTGATTTACAGCCACTCAACCCGCGAGGCCGAGACCTGCGCGGCCCAACGGGACAATCTCGAGCGTCAACGATACCCGCTCAGCTATCGACGGTCAATTGCTTCAGACTCAATGCGGAATTCGCGAAAGGTGTCGGATCTGTCTCAGAGTGTCTCTCATCCTAAGCTGTACACCCTGCTGGCCGATTTCAGGCGTGTCAGCCACGCAAACCAAGGCACTGTTCGTACCAGGCTCTCCCTCTCACGGCAATGTCCACTCCTCCCGTGGGAACTGTCTTGAGCCACCAATGATACAGTTCGAACAGTGCCAAAAGGCCCTAGAAGACAGTGGCTATCCACATCCCCTTAAGACTGTTACACAATTGATAACAGGATTTGGCCCAACCCCTGCAACAGTATTGGCACTGAGCGAGACGAAAGTCACTCCGGAAGAGAGCGCTCAGGGAAGAGAAAGACACGATGAGGAGAAGAGAGGAATAGACAACACTTCGCGAGCAAGCGCTCGTCACAATCCAGCTTGTTGTGGGTGATCAAACCGATCCCTGCTTCCCGCCCTGGCAAGTTACTTCCCCCCCCCTCTTCCCCTACTTGCCAGGGCGTCTTCCCCCACCATGCGGAAACGAATGAGATGACCGCATGGCGAAGCCGATCAGCCCGATACCTACTTCCCGCCCTGGCAGGTTACTTCCCCTCCCCCCTCTTCCCCTACTTGCCAGGGCGTCTTCTTTTTTATCCCCCCTCGCCTGGAAATACCCCGCGCCCGAGCGTCTATAAATGCATGAAGCCGTTCGAATCCGGCGACGTGCAAATGCAGCCATCCGGGAGATCCCCATGTACCGTTTCCCTCGACTGTCCGGACTGATCGCGCTCTGCCTGATTGCCCTCCCCGCTCTCCCCGCACACCTTCGCGCAGACGAGACAGAGTCCCGTGCGGAAGCTCGGAAGCTCTACAAGCAGCGCAACTATGCCGAAGCCCTTGACCTGCTGAACAAGCTGATTGCGGCCCGGGACACGGACCCGTCCCAGATCCCGGACGACATCCAGATGGCCCTCGACGCACTGGAACGCCTTGGTCGACAAGTTGACCTGGATGACCTGAGGGAAGAAGCCGTCCGCACTCACGCAAAGAACTGGCGCGTGCTCGTCAAGGTCTCTGCAGACTACCGCAGGCGGGCACACTACGGACACATCATCGGCGGGGGGTTCAAACGAGGGCGCCATCGGGGCCAGGCAAAGCGAGTCAACGTCCACGAACGGGACCGCATACGATCGCTCCAACTCCTGGTTCAGGCCCTGCCACTGGTTGCCAGCGATGATGATGACGCTGCCCGAGCGTCGTTCTACCTCGAGTTCGCGGACGTGTTGCTGATGGGACGAGGGCGACTGGACGCGTGGAAACTGCAGACCCTCAGCGATCTCTCGGACCTCCCCGACTACGATGACGGCCGCGGATGGCGCTCCCCTCAGTCCCAGGGGGCACCGGTCGCCGAAGACGGAACACCTGTCTACCACAGCCTGCCGGAAATGTTCGAGACCGCCCGGACGGACGGTGAACGTTGGCGCTGGTTGTTGGCGCAGGCCGCAACCTGCGGCAGCCAGGGCAAAGCCAAGTCCGACCTCGCCCTGGCCACGTTTCTGCACGGACAGTTCGGCGTCCAGACCATGCGGCGGATGGCCCGACCGTTCGCCGGCGGACGCGTGCTGGACCAGGACAGCAGCAACGGGAAAACAGGCATTTTCGCTGTTCAGACGCTGGGCGAAAACGAGACGATCGCCAAGCTGGCAACGGGTGTGAAACGCTTCCCTCTTCCCAAAGAGTTCGCCTACATAGCCCAACTGCGCGCGCTCGGAAAGAGCCCTGTGAAGGAAGTGGCCAAGAGGGCCCTTGAGCTTGTGGCCACGGTCTTCGAGAACCGCCGACAGTACACGAAGGCGCTGCCGCTCTGGCAGGCCTACCGAAGCTTCAATAAGGACTTGGCAGACGACCACATCCGGCAGATTTCGGGAAACTGGGGAACGTTCGATCCCGTCATGTCCCAGCCGGCAGGAAAGAACCCCACCGTCGACTTCCGTTTCCGCAACGGCAAAAGGGCCTCATTCACTGCCCATCGGGTCGACCTGCGCAAGCTTCTCGACGATGTCAAACGCTACATCGAATCACGGCCCGCCAAACTCGACCCTCAGCAGATCAATCTTGGCCTGATCGGGTACCGTCTCGTCCGCCAGGAGGAGAAGAAGTACATCCGTGAGAAAGCCGCCGAATGGACCCTTCCCCTCACCCCGCGCGATGGGCACTTCGATCGACGGATCAGCCTGGACATCCCGCTTGAGAAAGCCGGTGTCTACCTGCTGGTCGGCAAGATGGAAAAGGGCAACACGAGCCGAATTCTGGTCTGGCTGGACGACGCGGCCATCGCCAAGAAGGACCTGGGCAAGGAGACGCTCTACTTTGTGGCCGATGCCCGCACGGGAGCTCCCCTGCCAAAGGCAAATGTCGAGTTCCTCGGCTGGCGTCAGGAGTGGGTGCGCAAGACGAAGCAGTACAAGGTCCAGACCACCCGCTTTGCGGAGTACACCGACAATGATGGGTTGATCATCCTCCCGGAGAAGCGCCTGACCAAACACTGGCAGTGGATCGCCATTGCCACGACTCCGGAAGGGCGGCTCGCCTACCACGGGTTCCACAAGATCTGGTACAGCCGGCATCGGGACACGCCCTACCAGCGTGAAAAGGGCTTGATCATCACCGACCGCCCCGTCTATCGCCCGGGCGACACGGTCCATATCAAGGCGTGGGTCCGACGGGCCACCTACGACCTGGATGATGTCTCCATGTTCGCCGGGAAGGAGTTCCCGATCGAGATCCGTGATGCGCGCGGCAACAAGATCCTGGAGAAGTCGTTCAAGGCCGACGAGTTCGGCGGCTTCGAACTCGAGCTGCCACTGCTCGAAGAAGCCGGTCTGGGGACGTACCGCGTGACCATCACACGGCATGGCACGGGAACGTTCCGGGTCGAAGAGTACAAGAAGCCGGAATACGAGGTGAGCGTCGACGCCCCGAGCGTGCCGGTGATGCTCGGAGACACGGTCAAGGCAACGGTCAAGGCCAAGTACTACTTCGGGACGCCGGTCACGGACGCAACCGTCAAGCTCAAAGTCTTGCGCTATGCCCATTCAGAGCGGTGGTACCCACCCATGCCCTGGGACTGGTTCTACGGCGCTGGCTACTCCTGGTTCGCGCCCGACTACGAGTGGTACCCGGGGTGGCGCGTCTGGGGTTGCCCGCGTCCCGGTCCCTGGTGGTCCCCACGCCGTGGCCTGCCTCCCGAAGTGGTCATGGAACAGGAGACCGCGATCGGGAAAGACGGCACGGTCGCCGTGAACATCGACACTACCATGGCGAAAGAGATCCACGGAGACCTGGACCACCGGTACGAAGTCACCGCTGAAGTGCGGGACCGCTCCCGTCGCACCATCGTCGGCACGGGCAAAGTGCTGGTGGCCCGGAAGCCGTTCGATATCCGGGTCTGGGTGGATCGTGGGTATTACCGGACAGGAGATCGCGTTCAGGCTCAGCTCAAGGCATTCACCCTGGACCGGAAGCCGGTTGCCGCGAAGGGAACGCTCAAACTCCTGCGTGTGACCTATTCCGCCGGCCGCATCCCGGAGGAAACTGAGGTGCAATCCTGGCCGGTCACCACAGATGCCGACGGTATGAGCCAGGTTCTGCTCGTCCCCAAACAACCCGGTCAGTACCGAATCGCCGTCCAGCTCAGAGACGCGGCCGGACACCAGATCAAGGGCGGCTATCTCTTCGTCGTGCGAGGCCCGGACCTCGACGAAGACAGTGTCCGCTTCAACGAGCTCGAACTACTGGCGGACAAGGCCGAATACGCGCCCGGGGACAGCGCACAGCTGATGGTGAATACGCGGAAGCCGGATGCGACTGTCCTGCTCTTCGCCAGGCCCGTCAACGGGGTCTACGCCAGGCCGAAGGTGCTCCGCATGAGCGCCAAGAGCCGCGTCGAGACCGTCGCCATTACTCGGGTGGACATGCCCAACATCTTCATGGAAGGCCTGACGATCAGTGACGGCCGTGTCTATTCAGAGACACGCGAACTGGTCGTGCCCCCGAAAAAGCGCATCCTCAACGTCGATGTAACACCCTCCGCCCCGCGCTTCCGTCCCGGGAGCAAAGGCAACGTCCGAATCCGGCTTACAGACATTGACGGAAAGCCCTTCTCCGGAACGGCCGCTCTGACCATCTATGACAAGAGTGTCGAGTACATCTCCGGCGGGGGGAACGTCCCGGAAATCAGAGAGTTCTTCTGGAAATGGCGCAGACCCCACCGTCCGCGCACCGAGTCGAGTATCCCCCGGATCCTGCATAGCCTCCTCAAACATGGGGAGCAAGGCATGCGCTCCCTCGGAGCCTTCGGGCACATGATTGCAGATGAGGACGGTAACAGAGGCAGTTGGGCGGCGCTGGAAGGCGCCCTCCCAGGCAATGGAGGAGGGAGACCAAGGGGCGGCAGAGGGCTGAGTGTGCGGGTGGCAAAGGCCGCCAGCTTCGGCGCAGTAGCCAACGATGGCGGCGGCATGGGCGGCGGCGCACAGATGGCAATGGCCATGGCCGCCGCCCCCGCGTCGGGAGCCGGAGGCAGAGGGGCGGACGGATTGGTGACCCCCACTGTGCGCAGTGATTTTGCGGACACCGCGCTGTGGGTGGGAACGCTGGAGACAAACACCAACGGCGAAGCGACAATTCCGGTATCCTTCCCGGACAGTCTCACCACGTGGGTCGTCAAGACGTGGGCCGTCGGCCATGGCACGCGGGTCGGCCAGGGACGAGCCGAAGTGATCACAGCCAAGGACCTGCTTCTGCGAATGCAGGCCCCGCGCTTCTTCATCGAGAAGGATGAGGTCGTTCTCTCGGCCAACGTGCACAACTACCTGGACAGCCAGAAGCTCGTTACTGTTCAGCTGGAACTCGACGGGAACAATCTCGAGCTGACATCGTCCGCCGAACGAACGGTCCGCATCCAGCCCAGGGGTGAGGCCCGGGTGGACTGGCGGGTGACCGCGAAGAGCGAAGGCGAAGCGATCGTGCGCATGAAAGCACTGACCGACGAGGAGTCAGACGCCATGGAGATGCGCTTCCCGGTCTTCGTCCACGGCATGGACAAGATGATTGCGGGTTGCCTGTCGCTACGCCCTGAGGACAAGCGAGGAACACTGACATTCAATGTTCCGGAAGCCCGTCGTCCGGGAGCATCGCGCCTCAAGGTCCGCTTCTCGCCGACCCTCGCAATGGCTATGGTCGATGCCCTTCCGTATCTGGCCGGCTACCCGTACGGGTGTACCGAACAGACCCTCAACCGCTTCCTGCCCACGGTCATGGTCCAGAACGCGCTGAAGCGCATGAATCTGTCGCTCAGCGAGATCGCAGCCAAAACGACCAACCTCAACGCCCAGGAATTGGGCAAAGCCACCGAGCGGGCTAAGCAGTGGAAACGCAAGAACCTGCCGGTCACGTTCGACGAGGCCACCCTTTCAGAGATGGTCAAAGACGGTGTGCAGGACCTGACCAACATGCAGCTGTCCGATGGCGGCTGGGGATGGTTCAGCGGCTATGGGGAGCGATCCTACCCACACACGACCGGAATCGTCGTGCGTGGCTTGCTGCTAGCGCAGCAGAATGAGGTGGCGATCGTGCCGGGGATCCTCAAGCACGGCGTTGACTGGCTGACACGTTACCAGGCGGAGGAACTCCGCAAGCTGCAGCGCGGCGAGGCGGCCGAGCCGGAGCGCCCGTTCAAGCGGGATGCCGGTAACCTCGATGCGTTCGTTTATGCCGTCCTGGCCCAGGCAGATCTGCAGGACGCCGAGATGCGCGGGCACCTCTACAGGGACCGTACACGCCTCTCCGTCTATTCCCTGGCCATGCTGGGTGTCGCGTTCCATGGACAGGGCCATACAACCGAAACCGCCATGCTGAAGCGCAACGTCGAGCAGTACCTGAAGAATGATGAGGAAAACCAGACGGCCTACCTGGACCTGCCGAATAGTGGGTACTGGTGGTTTTGGTACGGGAGCGAGATCGAGGCCCACGCTCACTACCTCAAGCTCCTGAGCCTCGTTGAGCCCAAGGGCCAAACGGCCTCCCGCGTGGTCAAGTACCTGCTCAACAACCGCAAACACGCGTCTTACTGGAACTCGACCCGCGACAGCGCTCTGTGCATCGAGGCCTTCTGCGACTACCTGGCTGGAACCGGCGAATCCGAACCCAATGCCCGGGTCCAGGTGCTCCTCGACGGGCGTCAAGCCCTGGATGTCACCGTGACCAAAGAGAACCTGCTGACCTTCGACAACACGCTTGTCGTCAGGGGGCCGGATGTCGCCGCCGGACGCCGCACGGTGGAGTTCATCAAGACCGGAAACACCCCGCTCTACGCCAATGCATACCTGAGTGTCTTCACCCTTGAGGACCCCATCGAAGCCACCGGGCTTGAAGTCAGGATAAGTCGGGAATTCTACCGACTTGACCGGCTTGCGGCGTCAGTCGACGCAGCCGGCTCCCGCGGTCAGGCAGTACGGCAAAAGGTCGAGACATACAGACGCACAAAACTCCCTCCGGAGGGGACCGTATCCAGCGGCCAACTTGTCGAAGTGGAACTCATCGTTGAGAGCAAGAATGACTACGAGTACATCATCCTCGAGGACATGAAGCCCGCTGGCGTCGAGCCGGTTGACCTGAGGAGCGGATACAACGGCAACGACATGGGAGCCTACGCCGAGTTCCGAGACGAGAAGGTCTGCTTTTTTGTCCGTCGACTGGGGCGCGGAAGACACAGTCTCAGCTACCGCGTGCGAGCCGAGACCCCAGGTCGGTTCAGTGCCCTCCCCACCACGATCCGCGCCATGTATGCCCCCGAACTGCGCGGCAACGCCCACGAGCGCAAGCTCAAAATCGAAGACAGTCCGGAGCAATGACGGATGTAAAACAAGGCGGGGATTCGAGATGCAAGATTCGGGATCTGAGATTGGTGAAATGGTGTGAGAACAGAGGCTGAGAAGTGACTCCAGGTCGTCGTCGACCCGGGATGTTCCGGAACGAAGCCAAGCTAGTGGCGGCGGGCGCAAATAGCGGGCCCACCCCTTGCTGATGCCTGGATGTGGAAGTGTTTCGGGGACCTTGGTGCGTACAGACGTACGTACCGAGGCGGCCGGAATGCTCCCGCGCCAGGGGTCGGTAAGCCGCAGGCCGGGCACTGTTTCCTGGCAACCCTTACGGGCGGACCATTCTTCGCGATTCTCCGCCCGGGCCGCCAACGACGATGCCCGGGAACGCGGTCACGGCCGTCTGGGCGGTCCCGAAGCAGCCAACGCGGGGCCTGCGTGGGTTCCCTGGTGTCCGCCCGTTTCCCGGTCCTTGAGCTCCCGCGGAAGGAGCTCTGAGGCTGGTCAACCAGTTGCTGCACGCGACCATGGTTCGACCCTACTCGGACCGAGAAGCAACACTGCCTGGACCATATGGAGGTGCAGATGCTCAGGTGCTGTCAGACGTTCTATGAAAGGTATGGAAACCGGAAGTGGTCAGCGAGACCGCCCTCTGGCCCCCTCCCCATCGTCGCCGCTATTATTCACCGGGTTTGCCGAAGGAGTTGTCGATGACGCGTGCTGAAGTACTTCTGGTTGTCTTTCTGCTCGCGGTAACCGGCTACGCTGCTCCGGACAGCCCCAAAGAGGCTTTTGTCGCGAAGGCCGATCGGCTCTTTCAAACCGAATACCACTTTCATCCCTGGCAGGAGAAGGACCATATCGTAGACGGTGATGACTGGTCCCTGCCGCCTTGGGTGAAGGCCGCGCCCTACAGCGGGATCAGCATTTCCGAGAAGAAGGTCGGCGACCGACTCCCCACGCGGATCCAGCGCTCAGTCCGGGTGAGTTGGCGGCAGGTGGAGGCCGCGGAGGGAACGTTCGACTTCTCCATTGTGCGGAAGAAGATCCTCAACGCCTCAGGAGAGGGGAAGTATGCGGTCAAAATGGGGTTGGGAGCGTCGGTCTGGGAGACCCGCTATTTCAAGAGCATCCAGGACCGCACGGTTGTCCGAACGACACCGGGGACAGCCCCCCTCTGGATGCAGGGGCACGGCGTTGCCCTTGTCGAGGAGCGCCCCAACCGGTCGATTCCCTTCCAAGTGGTCAACATGGACATCTACAGCCCGGGCTACCACGAGCGCTACGTGCGGATGGTACGGGCGTTCGGTGAGAGTGGCATCCCGCGCATGAAGGAGCTCGATCTCTGCTATCTGCATCTGCGTTCAGCTTCCCGCGGCGAGGAAGGGATCGGGCCCAAACCGGGCACAGCACAACGGCAATTCTACGAGGAGCGTCTCCGGGCCTGGGCCGAGGCCTTTGCCGGGGTCGAGTACAAGCTCTGCAACGTATCGCACCAGGAACGCGACATGGCTCTTGCTCTGGAACTCGGGATGGGGCAGCGCAACGGGTTTGTGGAGCACTACATGCTTCATGTCCCTAACCCAATGCTGGGGCAGACGCTGGATCACAGTGGGTACCTGGTGGTCAATGAGACGAATCCGCTGATCGCCGAGAATCGGGCCTCCGGGGATGAGAACGAAGAATACACGCGGAACCATGAGGCGCGGTTTGGGCCGATCGAGACATTTCCGCACCGTTACCGTGAATCGACGCTGAGGATGCTGCAGATGCGACGGAATTTCGTGTGGGCGGAGGGGGACCGATGGCTGGTCAACCCTCCGTTGCTGCATTACATGGCACTTGAGTTGGGCAAGAGCGCACGAACCGCACCGGACGCTTGGTGTTACCTGCGGGAGAGTTACGTGCCGGATCGCGCGAACCGCCAGTGGAAGAAGGCGATTCCGGTCAAGAATTTCGAACGTTGGGTGTACCAGCGTGACGTTGACGGGGCTCGAACTGAGCCTGCCGAACGGGTGAATGTCCCGGAGCAGATGTTCGAGTTCCACCGTGAGCATCTTTACGACTACACAGCCCGCAAGACCTCTGTGGAGACTGGGCAGACCCGCATGGTGTTCGGCGTGGCAGACGCGTTTCTTTCGGGCGGACCACATGCCGTTGCTGTGAAGGTCACGTATGTCGATCGGGATGCGTCGGTCTGGGTTCTGGAGTACCACGGTGCTCAGGGCAGTTGGAGCACCCGTAAGGTGGTGTGCGGCAGCACCGGGAAGGCACGGACGGTGACCTTCATTCTCAGGGATGCCCATTTCCCCGGCACGGGGTACACAGGGCCTGACTTGCGGATTCGGGGCACCACAGGAGATGCGTTCATCCGTTTCCTGAGAGTGATCAAGCTCGATGCGGACGACGTCGACGAGGCTTCCCCCCGCAACCGTTGAGGAATATTCCGGGGCGCTGTGGCAGTTCTCCCCGGTTTTCCGTGCACGCTCATGGGAACCGGAGCTTGAGAACGTAGGCTTCCCACTGCGCCTTGAACGCGCCCATGTCCTCTACCCCGAGCACGTTCTTCAGCGTCCTGTACCCGCTGGGATCCTCTGTGGCATTCCGTCGGAACGTGTGATAGAAGCCCTTCAGGAGTCCCTTCTCCTGCAGATAGTAGCACAGGTAGCGCGCCTGGGCGTAGTTCGTGCCGAGATCCTCGTCGTAAAATTCCCGGGTCGATGTTCCGGTCAGCGTCTTGAAGGAGGGCACGCTCTTCCTACGGATGGCCTTCTGGAGACCATCCAGACGCCAGTTGGTCAGGCCCACAATGCGTCCGTTGCGCGCTGAAGACTGTTCGTATAGAGATCCGAGCCCTTCGTTGAACCATGCCGGGCACGACGGGAAGTTCGCATCGACGAATGGGTGGACGATCTCGTGCACGAGCGTCCCCCCTCCGGTGGCGATATTCATGATCAGCGCATGATGGGTGCTGGAGGCGTAACCGAAGGGCGTGTCCGGACGATCTCTGAAGAGTTCCCACGTGTGCTTGCGGTAGCTGGCCTTGTCCTTGAACAGCCAGATATCGATGATATCCGCGGGGTCCTTGTCGAAATAGAGATCCTTCAGGCGCTTGGTTGCCCATTTGACTGTGCGTTCGGCCCGGAGTCTGACCGCCTTCGGGTTCTCGTCACCAATGACCACAAACGGCTTCTGGACCACGACAGTGAAGCCGCTGTCTTTCCCAATCTTCTCTCTCAACTGCATGATGTGTTGCGCGTAGTCGGCGGCACTGAAGCCGGCGATCGCAGGGCGTTCCGCGATGGTTCCCGGCTCCATGCGCAGGCGGACAATGGTCCAGCGTTTCCGCTTGTACTTCAGGGGCCAGGCATCCAGGAACTTGTCGAGGGCCAACTCACGGTAAGCGCCTTCCGCCGCTGCTGGTTCATGGTAAAGGACCGTGTCCTTCCCCGGATCGTAGCCCACCACCAACCGGAAGTGCTCATTCGTCCCCGCCCGCATGCAGACGATTGAGGGGACGCCTTTGGTCAGGTCGCCGTGCAAGACCTTCCACTGGTCTCTGACGGCGGGCGGCTTGTCTGCGGGGACGACGTACCAGGTCTGTCCGGTCTTGAACCCCAGGGCGGCCAAAGCGCGTTTCAGCTCCGGTGTGTAGCAACCCCGGCCCAGAACAGGATCGAGTCCAGCCGCATTGAAGACGTCGTTCTGTGAGATGTCATGCCCTAGCTTCCGGAGGACCATCTCCGCGCATGCTTCTCCGCAAAAATCCGGCTTCTGCTGTACGTGTGGGATTCCGGGAATGGATATGGCTGCGCCGGGGACTGCAATACCGGTATGTACCAGCCCCGCACAGAGGAGGCCGAGGAAAGCAAGGTTCCGCATGAGGGTAGCTCCCGAGTCCCGAGTGTCATGGAGAACGTACCTTAGGCTGGTTCAGGATGCAAAGGACACCCAAGGTTTGCCGAGCGCCGCGCGTGACGCGATATTCTCTCCATCTACCCAAGGCGTGCGAGCCGGAAAGCCGGCAGTGACCGCTGTGACGAGGAGCGCGACGATGAACTGGATCACTTGGTTGGGGAGACGCGACCAGCGTCTCATTGAGCATCTCAGCGGCACGAGAGGACGTCGTGTGTGCATCTCACCGTGGACGTCGGCATGTTTCGCTGCAGTGGTGTTCGGGCTGCTGGTGGCTCTTCCCAGTGCGGTGATCGCAGCTCCGCGTGAACCCACGCCTGCGGAACGGAAACGAATCGAGGCAGCCCTGCCACAGAAGGCCCTCGTGAAACCGCAACAGCCGCGGCGATTGCTCATCTATGACGTCAACGTGGGATACGGGGGACACGGCTCAATCGGGACAGCCAACGTTGCCTTTACGCTGATGGGGAAGCGGACGGGGGCCTTTGAGACAACGGTCAGCCGTGACCCAAATGTGTTCCGAGATGAGAGTTTACGCACGTTCGACGCCGTATTCTTCAACAACACGGTCGGCAACCAATTCGAGGATCCCGAGCTGCGCCGCAATCTGGTTCAGTTCGTCTATGGGGGTGGCGGGCTCCTGGGGGTGCATGGGACCTCGGTTGCGTTCACGCGCTGGCCGGGAGCACACGAGGACTGGGCCGAGTTCGGGCGCATGCTGGGAGCTCGGGGGGCCAGCCATCAGGCTGCTGACGAACGCATCCTTGTCCATCTGGACGACCGCTCGCACCCGCTGAATCGACTCTTTGGCGGCAAGGACTTCGAGTATGCCGATGAGTTCTTTCGCTTCCGTAACGCCTATTCGCGCAAGAGGGTCCGGGTTCTTCTGAGCATCGACAATGAACAGAGCGCCCGTCTTCAGGGCGTCGAACGCATAAAGCGCTTCCGCCAGGACGATGACTACGCTCTGGCCTGGGTACGCAATTACGGGCGTGGCCGCGTGTTCTACTCGACCATCGCCCACAATCCGCGTGTGTTCTGGGACGCCAAGATGCTGACATTCTATCTAGGCGCACTCCAGTTCGCCCTGGGCGACCTGCCGTCCCCCACCATTCCCAGTGCCCTGCTGACACAGGAGCTGCGCACCCAGGAAGCCCTTGGCTGGCGTCTTGGGATCGAGGCCTACACATTCCACAAGTACACATTTTTCGAGGCCGTGGACAAGACGGCGGAGCTTGGCCTGCCCTACATCGGCGGACTGAGCTTCCAGAAGGTGAGCGCAGACATTCCCAAACGAATGAACCTGCAGCTTACGGATGCGGATGTGGCGGCGATCCGGGCGAAACTCGACGAAGCGGGGGTGCGTCTGTTGACGTACTACATCCAGAGCATACCGGCGGATGAAGAGGAATGTCGGAAGGTCTTTGAATTTGGGCGCAAGCTCGGGATTGAGACCTTCATGTCGGAACCCGCAGTTGAGGCGTTGGACACCATTGAGCGCTTTTGCGATTTGTACGACATCAAAGTCGGCCTCCACAATCACGGCCCGAAACAGTCTCCTGTCTACGGTCGGCCTGAGGGTGTTCTGGAAGCCTGCAAGGGGCGCAGCAAGCGCCTGGGAGCTTGTGCCGATCTCGGCTACTGGATGCGAGCAGGGATTGACCCAATCGCCGGTCTTCGGCTGCTAAAGGACCGCCTCATCACCCTGCAGATGCACGATTTGCATAAGCTCAGCCCGGAGGGTCACGATGTCCCGTGGGGACGTGGTGCTGGGCGGTCAGAGGAGGTATTCCGCGAAATCCATCGCCTGGGGATCCGGCCCGTCATGTTCGGGCTCGAGTTCTCCTATGACTGGCTTGATTCCATGCCCGAAGCCCGGGACTGCGTTCGTTTCTTCAATGCCATCACCACAGATTTGGCTGGAGGAGGCAAGCAGTGAGTGTTGCTCCCTTTCAGATCAGTTCCGCGGAACACGGTGTGACACGGCGGCGCTTCCTCGGGAGGATGGCCCTCGCGTCGGGTGCGGCGGCGGCCCCCTATCTCATTCCCGCTTCTGCACGTGGCGCCGATGGGGCCGTTTCTCCAGGGAACCGGATTACGCTGGGGCTTATTGGCCATGGCCGGATGGGACAAGGACACCTGCGCTGGTGTCTGGGGCGCAAGGATGCTCAGGTGCTTGCCGTCTGCGACGTTGACACGGTTCGCCGTGAAGAAGCCCAGCGTCGGGCGAATGCCGCCTATGCGGGGCAGCGCGCCAGTGGTGCCTACAAGGGGTGTGCGGCCTACAACGACTACCGTGAACTGCTGGCCAGGCCCGACATCGATGCGGTGGTCATCGTGACCCCTGATCACTGGCACGCCCTGATCGCGGCTGATGCAGCCCGGGCCGGCAAGGACATTTACTGCGAGAAGCCTGTTTCGCTGACCATCCAGGAAGGGCGACGTCTGGCCGAGGTGGTCACCACGTACGGGCGGGTATTTCAGACGGGAACACAGTACCGCTCGATGCCGAAAACACGACGCATCTGCAATTTTGTCCGCAATGGGGGTCTGGGACGTGTCAAACAGGCATTTGCCCTGTGGAGCCGCTGTGAGGGCTCCTTGGTCCCGGTCAATCCTCGCCTTCCCTCCCAGCCTGTCCCGGAGGGGTTGGACTGGGACCTATGGGTAGGACCGGCGGCCTGGCACGATTACAACCAACGCTACCACCGCAACCCCATTCCCGGCGTCGTCCCGTGGGCCTTCTGCGAGGATTTTGGTGCTGCGTCCGTGACGTGGCACCATTCGCACAGCGCTGACGTCATTCAGTACGCCATCGGGCAGGAACGCAGTGGCCCCGTGGCGATACACCATCCGGCGGACAGCGAGTTCCCAACCCTGACGTACCGCTACGCAGATGGCACGCTGCTTCACCTGGTGGGGCATTGGGGGATGGTAAAGAAAGACTATGGCGCCGTGCCGGATCACGCTCAGTTGGGAGGCAACTTCGGCGGCCTGTTCGTGGGTGAGCGTGGTTGGATCACCTCCATGTATGGTGCCGGCCCGACCCAGGGAGAGCCACAGGCGATCTTCCGGGAGATGCGCAGAATGAACGGCCCCGTCCTGGGCAACGTTGGCCATCACAGCAACTGGCTTCAGTGCATCAAGTCCCGGGCTCGGACGAGCACCGATGAGGAGATCGGGCACCGCTCGGCATCCCTCGGGCATCTTGCCATTGTTGCCTTCAAGCTGGGGCGCTCCCTGATCTGGGATCCTGTCCGCGAAGTCTTTCCCGGCGATGCTGAGGCGAACCGACTGTGTTCACGCGCCATGCGGCAGCCCTGGCGTCTGTGACGCGCCCCCTCCCACAGAGAAGCACCATGCGCAACTACCTGCAGATCGCGTACATCATTTCGGTGGCACTGCTTCTCGCCCCCCCCGGCTGGGCGAAACGTACCGCTTTCCCGCTGAACGACTATCAGCGCCTTGGCCAGGTGTTTTCCTGCCAGTACTCGATTGCCTCAGTCGCCGTTTCCGTGCCCAGTTGGCTGGATGCTGAAGGCGGTCTGACCCTCACGCTATGGGACTCGCCAGAGCGTCGAACCCGAATTGGCACGCAGGCCTATGTGGGCATTCGCGACAACGAGTACATTCAGCTTCCCCTGGTGAAACCGCTGGCTCCCGGCACATACTATTGGGAGGTCGACCAGCGCACGGGGACGACACGCATTGGGCTCTGGGCCGATCCTCTGGCCACAGATAGCGCTGAATGCGCCTATTTTGATGGTGTGCCTGACCATCGGAAGCGGTTCCTTTTCAACTTCGGTTCCGCGGTTCATCCCTACGTAAGTGTCGCTGACGCCCTGATTGCTCTGGGGGAGGGGCGCCCGCTGGCTGAGCAGACGTCCGCCTTGCGCCAGCTCGCTGTCCAGGCAACTCCCGAGTGCATTCCCCGCCTGGCCGAGCTTCTGTCGCACAATGTCCTCGGGCATTTGGCCCGGAGCGCTTTGGAGGCCATGCCGGGGCCGACAGTCGACGATGTGTTTCGTGATTCTCTGGGGGAACTGCGTGGAGCACTCCTCGTGGGGGTGATCAACTCCGTCGGCAAACGACGGGACACAGATGCCGTGCCGGCTCTGGTCAGCCTATTGCCGGCCCGTGAAGCGGGGGTCTCGTCTGCCGCAACGGTTGCCTTGGGGATGATGGGAACGGCGTCTGCTGCTGGCGCCCTTCTGCAGGCGTTCCCCGAGCTCGTGGGGCCAACTCATTCTGCCTGTTGCGACGCCATATTGACCTGTGCCCGACGGTTGTCGGTGTCAGGGAACAGCGAACGGGCCCGGGGACTCTATGACGTCCTCTGTAAAGCGGAGACGGTGCCCCCCGGGATCCGGGAAGCTGCCGTGCGCGGTGCCATCACGGCCCGGGGGGGCGCCAGCGGCGCTGCCCTGTTGCTTGAGCATGTGACGGGTGACGATCCCGGGGCGGCTGACGCCGCGTTCTGGGTGGTTCACCGTGGACTCCCGGGACGTGAGGTCACGCGGGCATTGGTGGACGCGCTGTCGGGCTTGGAGCCGCCCGAGCGATTGCGGCTGGTTGAGAGCCTCTGCCGTCGGGCTGATCCCGTCGCGTTGCCGGCATTGGTCGAGCAAGCGAAACGCGACAGCGCTGATCTGCGCGTGGCCATTCTGCGGGGCTTGCCGTATTTTGGCGCCAAAGTCACACCCATTGTCGCCGCTGCGATTGGGGATGCGGACCAGCGTGTGTCGACGACGGCTGAGAGGGCCCTCGGGGCCGTGCCTGGGAGTGGTGCAAATGACGGGATTGTTGCCTTGCTCCAAGACGCCGAGGAGGCGAGGCGCCTTGCCGGGATCCGGTTGTCGGGACAACGCGGTTTGGCTGAAGCGCGCCCCGGCCTGCTCCGCGCCGCCAACGCTGCCGACGCCTCCGAGCGTGGTGCAGCGCTCAAGGTGTTGACAAATCTGGCTGCCCCAGCTGATGTGCTGCCGCTCCTCGATGTCCTGGCGCGTTTTGGCGACGAGCCGACTCGCGGGGCCGCTGAGCGCGCTCTTGGAGCGGCCTGCAGAGCGGCCCCGGAGCCGCAGGAGCACATTCCCGTCATCCTGTCCCACCTGCCCGAGGCCGATCCCCGTGGCAAACAGGCACTCCTGGGAGTGGTGAACAGCATTGGCGGAGGCCTGGCGCACCAGGCTGTGCTGAAGGCTGCTGAGGATCCGGAGCCCGCTGTCCGCATGATCGCTTTCCGTCTTCTCGGGCAGTGGACGCAACCCGAGACCTTCCCCGATCTCCTTCGCCTGGCCGAGGAATGTCCTGACGCTGCGGGCAAGCTGTTGTGCCTTCGGGCCTGCATTCGGTTTGTCGGGCAGGACACGCTGGACACAGACCGGCGTATGGGGATCTACCGTCAGGTCACTCCCATGATTCAGCGGGCCGACGAGACCAAGCTCCTCCTTGCCATGCTCAGCAGTCTGCCGACGGCAGCGGCACTTGACTGCGCAGCCGGGCACTTGGCTGATCCAGCTGTCCGCAACGAGGCGGCGAACACCGTCCTGGCCATTGCCAAGGTTCTGGTCAAAGGGCCTGACGCGGAGAAGGCCATTCTCGCACTGGGTAAGCTCAAGGTCGTGCTCCCGGAGACCGATTCGGCCCGCGAAGCTGAAGCTCTGCTGCGAACGGTTGAGCCGGCGCGCACGGAATGAGGCCAATCCGCAGGAGATGATGGTCTGAGGGAGTTCGATGGAAGAGCGCATTCGATCGCGCTATGGCGCCGACATCTTGAGCGACATCCAGCGTCGTTACGGCATCGCGCCGAGCGAGTGTACTGCGCTGGGCGGCTTCGAGAGCTATATCTACACCGTGTCGGCCGGGCCTGAGGAGTTCATCCTCCGGGTGGGGCACAGCCTTAGGCGGAGCGTGGATTTGGTGTGCGGTGAGATTGACTGGATCAACACACTGTCGGGCCATGGGGCGTCAGTAGCCCGGGCTCTGCCTTCGCCGAGGGGGGATCTGGTTGAGTCGATAGACGACGGCCATGGAGGGCAGTTCCTGGCTACTGCCTTCGCGAAGGTCAATGGCGTGCCAATATGGGAACGGCGCTGGCGACGAGACCTGGTTGTTCAATACGGCCGTCTCCTTGGCCGGATGCATGCTGTCGCCACAACCTACGCATTACCGAATCCTGCCTGGCGACGTCCTGATTGGGATAACCCCATCATGCTTGATTCGCCTCGCTTCATCCCGGAGGCCGATGTTCGCATCGCCAGCATTTTCGCTGAAGTGATCGGTCGGTTGCGCACGTTGCCCACCCCGCACAGTGGTTACGGTCTGATCCATCAAGATGCGCACTCAGGCAACTTCCTCGTGGATGATGGAGAGCAGATCGTGCTGTTTGATTTTGACGACTGTGCCTACGGATGGTTCGCGTACGATCTTGCCATGGTGTTGTTTTACCGGGTCGTGAACGAGGATGACCCGGAACGCGTTGCGTTGTCCTTCCTCGGACCTTTCCTGGAAGGGTACCGTGAGGAGTTCACGCTTGCCCCCGAGTGGCTTACCGAGCTGCCTCTGTTCCTGAAGCTGCGCGAGATTGATTTGTACGGTGTGATCCACCGAAGCATGGATATGGACGCGCTCGACGATCCCTGGGCGGCGCGTTATCTGCGTGACCGCCGCGAACGCATTGAGAATGAGGTCCCAGTGCTGGGAGTTGACTTCCAGGCGCTGCAAGAGTGGCTGTAGCTCCCACGGCGCACTTGTCATTTCCTTCCCTGAGTCCATAGTCTTTGACCCTTGGACGACTGACAACCACCCTCCTTCGCACAAGGCTAAGGTGGGTAAGCTGACTAGCGACAGCAGAGGACCTCGCCATGCTTCAAGTAGCAATCGTTGGGATGGGTAACATTGGCAATACGCATGCTCGTGAGTATGTGAAACGGGACGACTGCAAGATTGTGGCAGTCTGCGACATCATTCCCGAGAAGGCGGACAAGGCGGCCAAAGACTACGATGCCCAGGCCTTCTACTCGATTGAGGGCATGCTCGCGAGTGAGGTCAAGATCGACGCGGCCAGCATGGCTACGAAAGGCGAGGAGAACGGCGGCGATCATTACACCCCGACCATGGAGCTGCTGCGAGGCGGCCTGCCCGTGCTCGGTGAGAAGCCGATCTCAAACAGCATCCCCGAAGCTCGCGAGATGGTGGCATTGGCGAAGGAGAAGGGGCTGAGGTACGGGATTGATCTTAACCACCGTTTCACGCCGGCCGCCGCGTTGGCCAAACAGTGGGTGGACGATGGGAAGCTCGGCGAGCTCAACATGATCAATATGACGATGTGGATCAACAACCCAAGCGACAGCTCCCCCTGGTTCCACATTCGGGCTCTGCACCCACATTCCATCGACGTCATGCGCTACTTCTGCGGAGACGTCAAGCGTGTGTGTGCGTTCTTCAAACGCGGCCCAAGTGACAAGCAGCCCGATGGTCGGCGTGTGTGTTGGTCCAATATGCAGGTCAACATGCAGTTCGAGAGCGGCGTGGTGGGCAACCTGCGAGGGAGTTACGACGCAACCGGGCCGGGTGGGAACTACGGGTTGGAGACGCTTGAAGTGGTCGGCACCGATGCCCGCTTCATCCTCGAAGAGGCTTGCGAACGACTGACCTTCTCCCCGCGTCGAAGCCGCGAGAATGTTACCTACGATCACCTTGGCGGGATGTTGGCCTTTGGGGACACCTTCGGCAGCCGCATCGGGCGGTGGGTCGAACAGAGCGTCGCGGACGCCGCGCCGGAGGATATCGAGGGCTCCGGTGAAGAGGCACTCAAGGCTCAGATGGTGATTGAGGCGGCTGTTGAGTCCTGGCAGACCGGCACGGTTGTCGAGGTCGGCTGAGGTTGGCGGGAGGCCCGTTCGAGCGGCGCGTGTCCCAGAGTGTTGCTTCATGTTCAGAACAAGGACCCAACTGATGTTGCATCGCCTGATTTTCCCAGCCATTGCCGTTCTCGCTCTCTCTGCGCTGGCCGCCGAGGATGGCTTGCTGCTTCATTACTCGTTCGATGAGGGAAGCGGCAAGGCGGCGCAGGACTCGTCTGCGAACGCATTGCACGGCACTGTGAACGCGCAATGGGTAAACTCTCCCAGCGGAAAGGCGCTGTTCCTCGACGGGACGCCAACCCGGATCCTGAACGTGCAGCTGCCGGAGGACAAGCGCTTCAGTAAGGACTCCTGGACGCTCATGGCCTGGCTCAAGCCGACGCAGTTCACCATCAACGACAAGCAGAACCAGCGCCGCCTCTTCGCCTTCGGTACTTACCCGGGCGCCTACCTGGTTGTCGACTTGCACAGTACGGGGGCATTCAGCTGCTATTTTTGCTACAAGACTGCCGAAGGGAAGACGGTCTCAACCGGAGCATCTTCAGGGATCAAGCTCGAGCAGGACAACTGGGCGCACATCGCCCTGGTCGTGGATCGGGCAGCCGGCAACATCTCCTGTTTCGTCAACGGCTACTGCGGCGGCCCGAGCCCGATCCGCAAGGGGTTCGACGGCGATTATGTGCTTGGGGGCGGGTTGACTCTCGGTAGCAGTTGGCACAACTACTGGGGTGCGATGGACGAGGTATGGATCTACCGACGTGCGGTGAGTGAGGAGGAGGTCACCAAAGAATTCCATTCGCGCAAGGACACGTTCGGCGTGAAGGAATCCGAGCAGGCGATTGCGGCCAGAAAGAGAGATGCCCTGATGAGAGCTTTCGACGCTGTGAAGAACGCCTGGGGAAGCGGAGACCACGCGACCGTTCGTCGCAGCTGTGCCGCCGTGGTGGCCGCCCCCGAGATGCCCCCCCACTTCCGTAGCTATGCCCATCTCCGAATCGCACAGAGCTTTGCCACCGAAAAGAACGCCATGGCCGCCAGGGGCGAATACGTGAAGATCAGCAGCACGACTGACTATCCTGCAACACATCGCCACGAAGCAGCCGAATGCGTCAAGGAGATCGATCGGGTCGCAAAGGGACTTTCTGCACGTGACCCACTCGCGACTCGTACAAAGGTCCCGCGGATCACGACATTTGCGGCCGAAGTGTATGTGGCGCCTGGTGGAAGCGATGCCAACGATGGCACGAGAGCCAGTCCGCTTGCCACGCTGCAGGGAGCGCGTGACGCTGTCCGGGCAATCCGGGCGGAAGGCGTGGACGGCCCCACCGGCGTCCGGATTCTTCCGGGTGAGTATGCGGTGACGCAGACGCTGGAGTTGAGTGCCGAAGACTCAGGGACCGAGCAGGCGCCAATCGTCTACCGGGCTGAGGAGAAAGGGAAGGCTGTCTTCTACGGTGGCAAACGTCTCTCCGGGTTCACCCCGGTTGCTGATCCCGCCATCCGCGACCGAATCCCCGAGGTCGCGCGAGACAAGGTTATGCAGTGCTACCTGAGGGCCGCGGGGATTACGGACTACGGTGAGCTCAAGGTGCGTGGTTTTGGGCAGCCGCCATCCCCTCCGACGCTTGAGCTCTTCTTCGATGGCAGGCCTCTCACCCTGGCCCGCTGGCCAAACGAAGGCTTCGTGGGCATCAAATCCCTCATTGAAAGTGGCTCGAAGAAGGACGGGAGACCATCGGTCTTCGAGTATGTCTCCGACCGCCATGCCCGTTGGACTCAGGCGAGCGACGCGTGGCTCTTCGGCTACTTCCGTTTCCTCTGGGCCGACGCCACGATCAAGATTGGCAGCATCGATACCGACGCACACACGATCACCACGGCGGAAGCCTACCACTATGGGCAGGGCATGGAGACTCGGCAGGGCATCGCCTACTATGCGTTCAACCTACTCGAAGAGATCGACGCCCCCGGGGAATGGTACCTCGATCGGGAGAGCGGAATCCTCTATGTCTACCCGCCAAGTGACCCCAACGAGGCCACGGTCGAGATTGGCATGCTGTCCGAACCAATGGTTGTGGCCGAGAACGTCTCCGATGTGCGCTTCGAAGGGCTTGCGTTCGACCTTGGGCGCTACAACTGCATGCTCATCAAGGACAGCACCCGGTGCCTGGTTGCGGGGTGCACGGTGAGTCGCATGGCGGGGAATGGGATCACCATCCGAGGCGGGGAGCGGAACGGACTTCTCGGCTGTGATATTCACGCCATCGGACGGCGTGCTACAGAGGTGATTGGCGGAGACCGTGAAACGCTCACTCCAGGGCGACACTTTGTTGAGAACTGCCAGATCTACAACATGGGGCGCATTGATCGCACCTATACGCCTGCCATCCAGCTTGAAGGTGTCGGCCATCGCGTGGCTCACAACCTGATGTATGATGCCCCCAGCAGCGTGATGAGGATAGAGGGAAATGACCACCTCATGGAGTACAATGAGGTGCATAGCGCGGTGCGTGAGTCGGACGACCAAGGCGGCATGGAGCTGTTCCGAAACGCAACATACCGTGGGGTCATCTTCCGACACAACTACTATCACAACGTCGGCAAGACCGGCGCCGAAGCTGCGGTTCATGGGCAGGCAGCCATTCGCTTCGACGATGCCATCAGCGGCATGCTCGTGTACGGCAATGTGTTTGTCCGCGGAGCCAACGGGAAGTTCGGGGCGATTCAGCTCAACAGCGGGCGGGATAATGTCATGGATAACAACGTCTTCGTGGACTGCAGGCAGGGCGTGAGCGGAGGATGGCGTTCAGGCAACAGCGTCTGGAAGATGCTGCGAGCGGGGAAGCCGGTTGAGAAGTTCTACACCAACGAGCTCTACCTTTCCCGTTACCCACTGATCAAGACCATGCTCGAGGAGCCGGGCATTAATCACATCTGGCGCAACGTGTTCTACCGGTGCGGGCCGCTTGCGACCGGAACTCGTGCTTTCCTCGATATTTTCCAGAATGGGGAATTCGACACAGACCCTGGATTTGTGGATGCTGCCGCCGGGGACTACCGCATCAAGGCAGGTGCACCCCTCTTCGCCACGGTCGGTCTCAAACCCATTCCCACCAAAGAGATCGGGCTCTACGAGGATGAGTACCGGGCAACGTGGCCGGTAGACACGACGCCTGTGGAAATGCCGGACTGGCGCACCAAGCCCGGCGGGCACTGACGGGAAGCAGGGGAAACGGCCCTCCGCTGCTCTGCATGCCTTGCTGCGATCGCCGTCCTTGCGGGTGACTCAGTCGCAGACAAGTGGTGTCGGGCGGGAGTTTCGGGCCCCAGTTGCCATGCCGTGGATGATCAGATTTTCCGGACAGCTTGGTGCGTACTGAAGTGCGTGCGAAGCTGTCCGGGAGGCCTGGTCGCCGCGGAAAGGTGAGCCCGCAGGGCCGGGATCCTCTCCCTCAACCAGACATGGTGTGACGGACTATGTCAGCTACCGCAGAACAAACAACCCTTCGGGCGGGGGATTCTCGACGGCCAGCCATTCCGAGGGCTCAAGCACATACTTCAGTATGCACTTGCCCCCCCCGGAACAACTACCCATCCAAGACTCCACCCGCAGGGGGCTCGAAACTCCCGCCCGACACCACTAGCGGTAGTTTACTGTAGATTGGGTCCGTAGTACACCTTTCCGCCCCGAGCGCGCGCGCCAAACTCCTGTCCCCCATAGCCTTCCGCGATTGTCCTTTTCTATTGCTATCGTATTACCCTATTGG
>Ga0209249_1000896_pt1 | contig 32279 bp, 29 predicted proteins | sample SaaInlV_200m_DNA_4_FD_184653 | JGI IMG/M metagenome (GOLD analysis project Ga0209249, IMG submission 184653) | Marine microbial communities from expanding oxygen minimum zones in the Saanich Inlet - SI037_S3LV_200m_DNA (SPAdes) (version 2) | ecosystem: Environmental > Aquatic > Marine >...
TTATACCAATTGTACTTTGAAATGCCGCATGGCAATTTCGAAGTTTATAATGGTTAATGCCGATACTACAACAAAGGAGTATGCTGAGTAAAACGAAAGTATGCGACATTTGGTTGTTAAATCGGTATTATACCACTTCTTATTGCTGGTTCCATATGGTTTAGTGCAGCAAGTGTTGGTTTTGTTCTTAATAATAAGCGCTTAGAAAAAGCTAAAATTGAATATAGTCAGGATTATGAAAGATTTATTAAAAATGAAAAAATTCGAGTAGGAAAATATATTGGCTCATATAAATATCTTTTAATTGGTTGGAGTATCGCAATAATTCTAGGCTTGGCATTATTTAATTTTACCAATGGTTCACTTTCAAGAGCAATTGGGTTAAGCATAATCCTCTTTTCGATTATGGGACTGATTGTAGATTTAACATCAGAACAAAATGCTACGGCATATTATACCAATTGTACTTTGAAATGCCGCATGGCAATTTCGGAGTTTATAATGGTTAATGCCGATACTACAACAAAGGAGTATGCTGAGTAAAACGAAAGTATGCGACATTTGGTTGTTAAATCGGTATTATAAACAAATTCAACACTTCATTCATATTCAAAACCAATGAAAAGGATATTTAAAATGATAGGAATGCGTATAGCATCAACAGTTGGACTTGTATTAATTGTGGGAACGTTTTTTTCATGATAAACCAGTTTTAATTGTCTTAATCATCTCCTTTTATTTCCAGAAATTCTGCTTCGAGTTTTGCAGCAACTTCAATTTCCTTATCAATTAAATTATCCGATTCTGTTAAATCGTTTTCAATATCATAAAGTTGGTAGGGTTTCTGAAAAGGTGTTCCAACCGGTTTTGTGCGTGCGCCCGAACCATCTCCCAAAATCATTTTCCAATTCTCTTTACGAATTGCAAACATTCCCTTTCCACCCGAATGATGAATAACAGGTGGTCTGTTTACATACTCTTTTTCTCCTGTAATTATTGAGAAAAAGCTATAACTATCTTCAGCATTTCCTTTAGGTTTTACACCTCCAGTTAGTTCAACAATGGTTTCAAAAATATCAGTCAGGCAAATTGTTTCATCCACTTTTTTTCCCACTGAAATTTTTGCAGGCCATCGTACAATAAACGGCACTCTGTGTCCTCCTTCATAAGTATCGCCCTTTATTCCGCGAAGCAAACTGTTTGCCTTATGGTTACTGGCATTGTAGTACGCCAGAGTTTCGTCTGTTACATGATCGGGCTCATTGCCGGAATCAATACGGTACATTGCTGAACCATTATCGCTGGCAAAAATTACAAGGGTATTTTCATCAATATTTAACTCTTCCAGAAGGTTAAATATCTCTCCGGCAGTCCAGTCAATTTGTGTAACAAAATCGCCATACAAACCTTTCCCCGAAATTCCTATAAATTTTTCACTTGGACTAACAGGTTTGTGAGGCGCAGTAAGCGGGAAATACAGAAAAAATGGTTTTTGGGATTTTGATTCCCTTTTTATAAAACCTTTGGCTTCAAGTAGCAAATCATCTAATACCTGATCGAATTCCAGACTTTTTGATTTTAAACCTTCTCTCCAAAAATGTGGGAATTTTGTAGTTGGCACTGAATCAAATTCAGTATCAACCACCTCGTAATTTCGAACATAAAGGTAGGGTTCAAAATCCAAAGATGCCGGATGTACAAATGAATAGTCAAAGCCATTATTATTGGGCGAGCTGTACAATTTTTGGGTTAAATCAAATCCGTTTTCCACACCTTCATTATCGCCTATATTATTCTGAAAACCTAATCCCAGATGCCACTTGCCAACAATACCAGTTCTGTATCCTTTTGTTTTCAGATAATCAGCAATTGTTTGCCGGTCTTCTTTAATCAATGGTGCGTCATATCCTCTTAACACGCCTCTTTTTAATGAAGTCCTCCAGCAATATCTTCCAGTTAATAATCCATATCTTGTTGGTGTACAAATGGATGAAGGTGTGTGGGCATCCATAAACATTAACCCTTCCTCCGATAGTTTATTTAAATTTGGAGTTGGGATTTCGGATTCGGAATTAAAAGCCTGAACATCTCCATATCCCATATCATCTGCTAAAATGATGATTATATTGGGATAATCTGGCTTTTGTTCTGTACACGAAAAGAAGATAGTTGCTACTATCAATAAAACAAACGTTTTTAAAATTCTATTCATCATTACACTTTTAACTCGTTAACATTAAGTATTTTACAATAAACCTAATTTCTTTCGGGCATTTTTTTTGAAAAAGGAATCTCTCCCCGAAGCATTTTACCTGCCATTTTGGTTAGCCACAAATAATGATCGCTTGGAACTTCTTTTTCGATGGGTACAAAAATGCTTTTCCCAACCGGAACTTTGTGTGCACATTTCATAATTGCCGTGCCTTCATCAATTTCATCAAACATGGCCACATAAAGCATTTCCGCGCCACTTTCAATGGCACCTGCTATTTGTTTCCAATAAAACTCACCTTTGTTTTTTGGTATTTTATCCGAGATTTCATTGGGTTTCATATTGTACCATGAGAATCCAGGAAAAACAGTTGGCGCGTATGATTTGCCATGTTCTTTACACCAAATAACATCGTCTATAATATTTTCCTGACGGTATTTTTCGTATGTTTTTTCGTTGTAACGACCAACTAGCCAAGGATGTACAACATCGGCCTGTTTGATAACTTCATGTAAGCGCGGATCTTTTCGGGTATCAGAGCCCAAAGTTCTCCAACGCGAAGGAATTCCAAGGTGGATTGAACAGCCTCCGTAAACCGGGTCATTTTTGAAAAAATCCATAATGTCAAATATTTCCGGAATATGCCCATGTTCCCGTCCGCTAGAACTAATTCCCCAAAAAGCAACTAAAGGTTTTTCATTGTGAAACAAATAGGTAGTTTTTTTACCTTGATTGGTAAGTTTAAGATCGTCAACCAAATGCTTCCAATCTTCCATTACAAGCTTGTATTTACTGTCGTCCATACTTCCAATGTCGTACATCAAACTAATGGCTACTCCATATTTATTGGCAGCTTTTATGGCTGAAGCAAGTACTTTATCGTTATGGTTTATTCTATTTTCGCTTGTAAGAACGGAGAAAAAACGCTGCATAAAAACGCCGTCAATACCATATTCTTTCATCCATCTAAAATGCAAATCAACTGTACTTTCGTCGAATGAAGAAAAAACATATGCAGGAGATCCGTCAGCAAATTTAAATGGCGTTTTGTATTTTACTTTGTATTCATCCATTTCCGGCCAATAATCAATTGTACAACTTCCATCTTCAAAAACGCCACCTTTACTGTAGTGTGTCCAACCCCGATCGGCACCATCGCCTTCACAATTAAACCAACCCTGGTAACCTGCCATAACCAGCCCTTTGTAACTCATAAATTTACTTTTTGTGGCGTGTCTTGTCTGACCTAAAACGTTGATAAATAATAGTAAAACAAATAATTTGGTAAGAAGTATTTTAACTTTCATAAATATCTATTATAAGATTCAACCAAAAAGAGTGCATAAATTATATTAAAAACACAGGTTTAATAGTATTAGTATACTATTTATTTCTGCCCAACATTACAGTTTTCCCTCAAGTATTTAATGCTGGCTAAAAGTTCCTTTTTCTGATGTTGGATATCAAACTCTTTCTTATTCATTCCAGCCGGGGATTTGTCAAGTTTCATTGGTTTGCCTTGCCTTACGAGTTTTAAAAAGTCCATAAGACCGGAAGCTTTCAAATCTGGAAATCCATTCCAATATTCTGGTTTCAGATAAGGAATTGCACGAGGCGAATTTGAAATTATTTCAAGATGCATGGGTACTCCCGGACAGTTCTCACTTAGATATTCTGTAAAAAATTTAAAATCCATAATTCCTTTCCCCACTGCGGTCCACTGGAACATTGCACCATCTTCGGTACTCCAGATATTTACATCGCGAGCCTGACAGCATACGATATGCTTGCCAAGCAACTGCATGGCAACTTTCGGATCTTCCATACCATAAATTGCATTTCCGGGATCAAAAAAAGTACCGCAAATATCCGGTCCTGTTTTGTCGATTAGCTCAAGCAGTTCTTCTGAACGCATATCGCCGGCATGGTTTTCAAAAGCAAATTTTATTCCGGCATCCAGAACCGGTTTCCTGAAAGATTTCATCAGCTTGACAACCTCATCTATCTTTGGTTTTATTCCTCCTTCGGTATATCGGTCATCTAAAACACCAATACGAACACCTAAAATTGGCGATTCAAGAATTTTGGCTGCATAAATACCTTTTTGTACAAGTTCTTTGGCATTCCCAAAACTATCAGAAAACCTTAGCGATTTTTCACTTATGCTACCAACCCCCACATAAATGCTAATATCATTAGCTTTCGCCAGATTCTTTAATTTTATTAGATGACTTTCTTCAAGACTTTCAAAGGGTTTTAAAGTATTAAACTGAACAGAGTCGAGCTTGTGTTTAATTGCATATTCAATTACTTGCTGTGCACTGGGTCTCATTCCTCTCAATGAATGATTAGCAACTCCAAGAGGAATTCTCGAATTATTACTTTCAAAAAAACTGCTTGTGGCAAATGTAGAAAGTGATTGTGTGGCCAGTAATCCCAGACCTGCGGTTTTCGCAAAAGTTCTTCTATGCATGATTCATTCTTGATTTATTCCCGAATTAAAACTCTTTTCTCCACTCCCTCAACAAGCGAATAATTTACATCATTTAAATAATCCACTAATTTTGAACGTAAATCCTCAGCAGTCGCTTTGTATTTAAAGCGTTCAGGATTTGACCCCAAAAGATTATTCATTTCATAAGGGTCATTTTTTAAATCGAAAAGTGCTTCAATATTTTTCCCTCCGCTACGATGAGTTGTCATTAATTTCCATGTGTCGGTTCGAATCATAATTGACGGAACGCTTGCATTTTTCCACTGCCATTCAGAAACGGCGAAATCGTATTTTGGAGATTCTGTTCCTTCCATAACACCTTTTAGCGAATAACCGTCAGTTGCGATGTTTTTTAATCCTGCATAATCAAGAACAGTTGGAAAAATATTGAGTATAGAAACCGGTGTTGAAATTGTTTGTTCCGGTTTTATTTTACCCGGATAACGAATGATAAATGGTACGCGAACCGATTCTTCATAGAAATTAAATTTGCCACGCATACCATGCGAACCAAGCATTTCTCCGTGGTCAGACACAAATACAACCAACGTATTTTTTGTTAAATTTAACTCATCCAGTTTGCCAAGAATTTTCCCAACCCAATCATCTATTTCTGTTACAAAAGCGAAATAGTTGGCAACCATATATTTTACCTTCTCTTTGTCGTTATATGGATGTATTTCTTTGCCTGGATTGTAGGGCGAATTTTCTCTTCTGTCTGCAATCGACAAAGATGTTACCATGTCATCGGCTTTGTACATTGATGCATAAGGTTCAGAGGGTGTAATAGGTACATGTGGGCAATGGAACGAAGAAGTTAGAATAAACTGCTCATCTTTCAATCGTTCTAATGCATCTATTGTTTGTCTGCCCTGAACCGCCGTAATTGTATATTCGGCTGGTAAATCGAGAACACCATGAATATCAGCCTGGCTTAAACGTTTCTCAAGTTCTTTTTCAGGAATCTCACCAGAATCCATGTACTTATAATATCGGTCTGTAGGATCGAGTTTGTACGGTACTGTTCCACCATAAAAAGTAGTTTCATACAATTCGCCCTGTTTTAAAGGCCTCTTTTTCAACGTGTTTTTTACATACTGTACGTATAACGATTCCCAACGCATAATTGGCTCGGTACCAACCATTCCTTCTACCGAAGGATTCATATATACCCTTGCCATGTGTTCAGGCGCATGAAATTTACCGGCATATTCTGAACGATATCCTCGCTTTACTAATATTTCGTCGAATGTAGGATAGTAACATTCACCTGTTTTTGCATCCCTGTTTTCTCTAATTGTCGTGGTTTCTGTTAATCTTCCGGTTAAAATTGAAGTACGCGATGGAACGCAAACAGGACAAGCTGTTATGGCATGACTAAAATTTACACCTTCGCTTGCAAGCTTGTCTAAATTTGGTGTTATTATTTTTTTATTTCCTGAATATCCAACAGCATCCCAGGCTTGCTGGTCAGTCATAATTATCAGGATATTTGGTTGATTTTCTATTTGAGCAAAGGAAGTTGCCAGCGTACTTACAAACAATATAATTAATAAGATTGATGATTTGACAATATTCATATTACGTTATTTTTTCTTTTTTTCAGTTAGCATTGGAATTTTCTTTTCCCTTTGGGATACCCATTTCGGAGCGCTTTTTTCGTACTTGCTTTTTTATATACTATATCCTGGTTTTGAGGTGCGAGGTTATTATTTATCCAAGTCGTATTTTTTGATTACCAGATATTTTAATTCAGTATCGCCGGCGTTGCTAATTCCGTGTTCAACATCTGCCGGGCAATACAAACTGGTGAAGGCTTCAACAACTTTTGTTTTCCCATCTAAATAGAATTTTGCCTTTCCTTCCAAAATAAAAAAGAATTCATCTTCCGCGTGTTTATGAGGTGGATGAGTTGCCCCAAAAGGTTTGACAGCACTTAATTTCAATGTACGGCCATCAATAAATTCCTTATCGACAAACCAAAATCTATGACCCGATTTTGTCTCATCAGATTTTTCTTCAGAATACTCATTCACACAATTTTCTATGGTGAATTCTTTTTCTGAAAGATTTACACTTTTTTTATCTTGTGCATTTACTAAGTGCGCCATTGCTACAAAAGCAACAACTACAATGATTTTAATTGGATACATTTTTCTATTTTTTTTACTATTCCTATTTATTACTTGCCTCCATTAAATACTTGCCAAAACGCATCGTGAAATCATATTTACTTTTGGATGCTATTTGTGCAATTTCTTTTACTTCATCATTTCGAATACCCGTTTGCTCGATTGCATTTATGGCATACATTCCAACAATCAGGTTTTTATGATTTACCTCTTTGCCGAGAGCTGGAATTGGATTGTAAGTCTGGTCGATTTTATAGAGAGCCAGATTTGCAGCAATTCGTACCGAAGGGTTTTTGTCTTGTGTTAATGCCGTAACCTGTACTTTGGCAGAATTCACCTTATTTACTCCAAGCCAGGTAACAGCCCAGTATCTTTCTGAAGGTTCTTCCGCTTTTATTTTTTCCAATAAAACTGCATTGTTTTGCTTTTCTCCTGATTCAATAATTTGAATTAATCGCTTTTGAATATCAGTTAATTCCGGCTGTTTCATTGCAGTATATTTGTTACCATATTTTTTACCAAGGTCTTCCAGAATTGGTTCAGGTATTAATCCGGCATCATTTGTTTCGTCCATCCATTTGTACAAAACAGACCTCATTTTCATTAATTCCGATTTGTATTTTGAGTCGGCTGCAAGATTATTTATTTCATAGGGATCGTTTTCAAGGTTATACAATTCCTCAACCGGACGAGTTGGTTGATAAAATCTTGCTTGCAATTCATTTAATTTCCCTGAATTAAAAAGCTCGCGCATGTGTTTGCTAATTTCTTTTCCATCTTTATATTGATTTCGCTGGGCATGTGGGCGATAACTTAAAAAATTTCTAATATATTTAAATTTCTCGGAGCGAACAGAACGAATAATCTCAGTGGTTTCATCGCAGCGATCACGACTGGAAAAAACGTATATCTGCTCTTTATAATCATCCGAAAAAATATCATTTCCCTGAATATTTTCAGGAATTGGCAGCCCCGCAAAAGCCAGTGAACTTGGCAAAAGATCAATTTGCATTACCTGGTCTTTTCGAACAATTCCCTTATAATCGTTATTAGGAAATTTTACGATGAGTGGCACTTTAGTTCCTTCATCGTAAAGAAATTGTTTTCCGCGCATGTGTGAAACTCCATGATCCGTAAGAAAAAATATTAGTGTATTATCGTAAACTCCTGCCTTTTTAAGGTCTGCAACAATTTGATCTAAATCCTCATCGGTATCTAACCACGAACCCAAATATTTCTTCCAGTCCTCTCTCATCAAGTCATCTTCGTAATAATATGGAGGAAGTTTAAAATTCTCTGTTTTGGCAATTCTGCTACGGTTTTTTCCTCCTTTAAGTTGAATCTGACAGAAAAAGGGTTTTCCCTCCGGTGATTCTTTCCAGGAAATTCCATCATAAATATTTTTTTCAACAAAATTATAATCCGTTTTCCCGACTATGTTTGATATTTTTCCATTACACGAGAAATAACCCGCATCTTCAAAAAGTTGACTTGCTATTGGGATTTCCTTAGGCAGAATATAACTTTCATAATAATCTGTATTTTCTCCCCCTTTCCCGGTATTTCTTTGACTTCGGTGATTATGTGCCCCGGAAGTGGTTTGAAACATTCCGGTTACAAGTGCCGAGCGACATGGAGAACATACCGGACAAGTGACGAAAGCATTCTCAAAACGAATTCCTTCGCTTGCCAGTTTATCAATTGTAGGAGTTTGAATTGCCGTTTCGCCATAACAACTTATATGGCACGAAGCATCTTCAATAAAAATCCACATTATGTTGGGTTTTCCACTTTTGGTTGAGGAAAAACCTGAAATACTTAAAAGAATTATTCCCAAAAGTAATAACGACTTAATTCCCAATTTAGATGTTTTCATAGCTTGTTTACTTTAAAAAATTACTTACTATTTCTTTATAAAGTTTTACTCTTTCTTATTATGTATTGGCACACTTCGACTTCGCTCATTGTGACGTTCTGATCGTTTTCGCGATTTCACTTTGTCGTCATGCTGAATTTATTTCAGCATCTCTATTCATAATCTCACAAAACGTTTATTCTTAAAAATCAGCCACATTTTTAGGCCTTTCCGGAACTCCTTCTTTTTTCATTCTTTGTACAAACTCTTCGCTTGTTTCTCCCGGGCTTGGCCAAACATTACTTGGAGTGTGTTCCACTTTCATAATATCATTTATTTTTTGGGCTATTTCAGGAAATTCAGCAGAAAGATCATTGTCCTGCATTGGATTCTTTTCTAAATCGTAAATTTCTAATTTTCCATCGAAATTTTTATACCCGAACCAGTTCCCCATCCGAACCGACTGTTCTTCTTTGTATTCCCAATAAAGAAAATCATGCTTCTTTTGCTTTTCTTTTTCACCCAATAAAGTTGATAAAATAGAAATCCCATCTAAATTCTCTGGAGGATTTACTCCAACGATTTCTGCCGCCGTTGGTAAAAAATCCCACATTGCCCAAATATGGTCGCTGGTTTGTCCCGGCTTGATTTGCATCGGCCAACGAGCAATTCCAGGAACATGAAATGCACCATCGAGAATGTCACCTTTTTGACCGGCACGTGGAGATTCGTTGTTAAAAAAGGTTTTTGTGGGAGTCTCCCCATCCTTTGAGTTTCCGTTGGTGTTTCCATTGTCTGAAGCAAAAACAACCAGTGTATTTTCATCGATATTTAATTCTTTCAGCAATTGCATTAATTTGCCAATTTCGGTATCAACACGGGTAATCATTGCAGCATAAACTTTATGCGATTGCGCCCATTCTTTATTGTTGTAAATACCTAACTCGGGAACTTCGTACACACCGTGTGGCGGAGTGTAAGCAAGATACAAAAAGAAAGGATTGTCTTTGTTTTCGCGCACAAACTCCAACGATTTTTCGCAATACACATCGAATGCATATCTTGCTTTAGATGGATCATCAATTCCCAAAGGTTGACAAATTCCATTTTCATCGTAGGTTTGCTCACCCCTGTAATTTTCGTAAATATGGTGTGTGCCATTTTCAGGAAAATAAACCCGCTCGGTATTGTGGTATAAAAACTCGGGATACTGATTATGTGCATGTCGCTGATTCAGGTATCCGTAAAATTCGTCGAAACCCATTTTATTCGGAATACCGTACTGATTGTGCAAGGCAAGTCCCCATTTTCCAAATAAACCTGTTTTATAACCGGCTTCCTGCAACATCATTGCAACTGTATAATCACCTTCCTGCAACGCTTCGCGATAATCTTTATAACCGTTTCCACGAACCCGTGCATGGCCAGGATGCATTCCCTGCATCAGCGTTGAACGGCAAGGTGCACAAACTGCATTTCCGGCATAAGTATTTGTAAAACGCATGCCTTCTTCCGCCAATTGGTCGATGGCTGGAGTCTGGATTTTCTCTTGTCCAAAACAACCAATATCGCCATAACCCAAATCATCGACCAGTATAAATACAATGCTTGGCTTCTCACCATTTGCTTCTTCGTTTTGTTGTTGATTGCCCGATTTACTTGTACAAGCAAAAAAAAGGCTTCCTGTTAAAAGGAGAATAAAAGTTAATTTCAAGATTTTCATGGTTTTCATTTTTAGGTTTATTTTATGTCGTTTTTGAAAAAATATTCAATTAAAAAGTTTTATTGAATTCAAATATTCTTCCAGATTAGTATAAACATTTTTAGTTTTTCAAAACAAATTAGTTAAACAGTAATCCATTGTCCTTTTTTAGAACTAGTCACAACGGCATCAATTACTTTCATATTTCCAACGGCATCATCCAAAGGAGTTGGAACTGGTTTATCATCCAGAATAGCCTTTGAAAACTCATCTCCCTGCAAAGTGTATTGATCTATCGGTTCAAAAGAAAATATTTCTGTTTTTTCTTTGGTACGCAGTGTTACTTTAACCGTTTCGTCCGGTGGTGCATTAACCGGGATATCAACTTCAATGTGTCCTTTATCGCCGTAAATATTTGCACGTTGGTAAGGCATTAATTGAGTTGAACTGGTAAATGTGGAAGTTTTACCTGATGCAAAACGAAGCATTGCAGATGAGACACGGTCGGTTTTCATAACAGGATCGAAGTCCATTTCGCTAACCACTTTTTCAGGCTCCTCATTAAAAATAAATCGTGGAAACGAGATACAATAACAGCCGATGTCCATTAAAGCACCACCACCAATATCTGACTGATTGCGAATATTATCTGGTGCTATGTTATAATAGGAGAAAAAGGAATGTATCGTTTTAACTTCGCCAATAGCTCCGCTTTGAACCAACTCTAATGCTTTTTGCCATTGTGGATGAAAGCGGTACATAAAAGCTTCCATAACTTTTATATGAGGGAATTTTTTAGTAACCTGAACCAATTCTTCTGCTTCCTTTGCATTCATCGCGATTGGCTTTTCACAAAGTACATGTTTACCCGCTTCCAACGCTTTTATAGTCCAGGGAACATGCATGTGATTAGGCAAAGGGATATAAATTGCTTCAATATTTGGGTCGTTTAAAAGTTCCTCGTACGAACCGTAACGTTTTTCAATATTTAATTCATCGGCAACTGAATTTGCCATTTCAAAATTACGCGAAGCAATTGCATCTACCTGAATGTACTTGCCTTTTTGCATGGCAGGAATAACTTTCTCCCTCCCTATTTTGGCAGTACTTAAAATTCCCCATTTGACTTTCGTTTCCATTTTTTAGCTTTTTAAGTTGTTTTTGCACCACAGAAATTAACTATATTTTTTAGCAATAAGATTATTCACTTTTTACAATCATAAAATGTTCTGGTTTAAGAGCGCTCTGTGTAACTTTTAAAGTTTTAATCATCCCGCTAAACCAACTTACTTTATTCATTCTACCTCCAATTGCAACTTTACCGGTTGGATTTATAAAATGTTTATCGTAAGCAATTTGTCCAGTCAACTGCTTTTCACCATTAATGTATGTTGTTAAATTATAGTCTTTGTAAGTAACAGCCGCATGAATCCATTTTTCTGTTGGGTGCAGCAAAGTTTTATCAATAAGTGCTAAACTGCTAGTGTCGCTTTTTAAAAAACCATCGAAATAAAACTTATTTTGTTCGGTTAAACGAAGTTCAATCATTAATCTTTTTTCGTCCGGATCATCGGGATCCTGAATATGAATAAATCTGGGAGCCGTATTATTTGGGAATGATGCATCTGGTTTGAATACAACTTCAACGGTAAATTCTTTTGCAGAGCCAATTGGATTAAAATCGACCAACAGCATATCTCCATCGCCATCAAATTTTACGGCTTTTCCGATTTCAGTTTCAACCACTTCCGGATTTCCAAAAACAGTAACGGCATGACCCCCAATTTCATTTAAATTATTAATCTCCCAATTTTCGACTTTTTCTGAATTGTATGAGAAAAAGAGAATCCATATTAATGAAATGAAAAAACTGAACATCTTATGGTTTTATTTATTAGAATACGTTTTTACAAAGACACTTTACTTTTTCATATTCTTGTTTCAAATTATCATGAATTGGTTACAACTCCCTGATTTTAACGCTTCTGAAATCAACCTTATTACCATGCTCTTGCAATAAAATGTGCCCATCGGCTGCCTGACCAAAATCTGGCCATTTTTTGTACTTGCTATAAGCAACCAGAGCCCTAAACATTTGCGAATGGCGGTCGTATTCAATCACTTTAATATTATTCAGATAATGTTCAACATGACTCCCATTTACAATTACACGTGCTTTGCACCAATCACCTGGATTTGCACCACGTTTCTTTTTATCGGGTTCAGAAAAACTGTGTGCGGTAATTAAATCGTAAAGCGATCCAACAGTACGGTTGGCACTTGTACCATTTTTGGCATCGGGATGCTTTTTGTCGTCGAGAATCTGAAATTCGCAACCAATTGCAGACCCCGCTCCTTTATTTAATTCAGTATCAACAAAATACTTAATTCCGCTGTTTGCTCCTTCGGTGATTTTAAAATCCAGCTCTAATTCAAAATTGCTGTATTTTTCAATGGTCACAATATCACCGCCTCCTCTTGATTCGGCTCCACCCGATTCAATCGTACAAAGCTCGCCGTCTTTTATTTCCCAGCCTGCTTCAGGGAACTTATCCATTTTTGCGCCTCGCCATCCCTTGGTTGTTTTTCCATCCCACAACAAACGGAATCCCTTTCTTTTTTCGGTTTCAGTCAATTCATTTTTCAGGAAACTAAATTCTTTTGCATGAGCTGCAACAGGCCAACGATTTTCATTAATATTTTCAGTTAAAATCCGTGGTCCTTTCCATCGAACAGTTAAACCGTCACGTTCTTTACTGTTCCCAATCGAATGCACCTGAAAAGCAACAAATCCTTCGGCGGTCATATCATCAACAAGGTTGGTAACCTGGACACCGTTAATCCATGTTCTGATTTCATTGCCAACTGCTTCAATTCGGTATTTATTCCATTCGCCGTTTTTAAAAGCTTGCCGGCCTGGTTCGTTCATTGTAACCGGGTAAATCCAGCCTCTTCTCGACTGATCAAAAATACCGCCACTCCACTTTCTTTCACCCGGGTCAATTTCACATTGATAACCGTGCACCTGTCCGTTTTTATAATCAGAAAAAGAATTGCTTCGGAATTGGATTCCTGAATTAAGCCCGACTTCTACTTTCACATCTACTTCCAATATAAAATCGGTGTACATTTCCTTCGTGCATAAATAGGTGCTCGGAGTTCCAACCTTGGAAATTCCGATGATTTCATCTCCGTTTACTTTGTATTCGGCTGTTCCATTTCTTTTTTCAAATTTATCAAGATTGCCGTCAACAAGGTTGGTCCAGTTTTGTGCATTTACACTTGAAATCCCAATTAAAACACTAACTACAATTGCCACTAAAATTCTAACTTTCTTCATTTTATTTTATTTTAAATTTCTTTCTATATTTTAACCAGACTATTTAAGTATTCTTCCAAATTTGTAAATCCGTCTTTATCCAAATCACCATTTCTATCTTTTGGATTTGAAGGATCAAGTTTATTTGCCTTTTCCCATTCGTTTGGCATTCCGTCATTATCCGTATCCCAATCTGCCGGTCTTTGAATTTCTTCATAAAAATCCCAACCGCCTACTTCGCTTTGTGAATCAATCATTTTACCGGTATTGTCAATTATAGTTTGAATAAAACGTTCATCAACCAAATCTCTTTCCAGAGAACATCCGCTGTATTTAAGGCACGATTCGTAAGCATCTTTTGCCGATTCGATATTTGCGAGTTTGTAAATTCCGGCATCAAAAGGTTCTGAGGCCTCAAATACTTCTCGCGTTGTAGCCTGGTAATTTGAAGTGGGACCAAAACAAGCTTCAAAGTTCATAGCTGTATAATTATCTTCATTATATTCCTGCGGAAGACCATCGAAATAATTTCCTTCCAAAAATCCCTTTGAAATAGGGGAATCTCCATCAGATTTAAATTGAATAGGAGGCATACCCTCTTCCATTGATGGCCCGGCTTTGTAATAGTTGCCCATCACATTTATTTGTTCTCCATCGATGTTATTGGAACTGCGCCAGTTATAATCCACGTTATTACAGAATTCTGTTACTTCGGGACCTCCACCAATTGAAGGATGCCTGCTTCTGCTACTTGCATAAATATTGTGATGAATTGTTGCCTGCCCTTTTGGTTGTCTGAAAGAAGTACACATTCCGTGAGCACCTTTTTCGTGAATACTGTTGTTTAATGCTTCGCTAAAAATAATCCACTGAAGTGTTACATTTTTTAGTCCACGGAAGTCACCATTTCCGTCGATTCCCCAGCTTAGCGACAAATGATCCAAAATAATATCCTCGTTGTGGTTTATTTCAATACAATCGAAACCAGAATTTGGTGGTTTGTTTTCGTCGCCCAAACGAACACGTAAATAACGCATGATTACTTGTTTCGAGTTATGAATTTTTATTGGATAATCGGCGAAGGTTATTCCTTTACCCGGAGCAGTTTGTCCGGCAATTGTTAGATTAGAAACTTCTCTGATTTCTATATTACTTTTTAGTCGGATTGTTCCGGCAACATCAAAAACAATGGTACGTGGTCCGGTTATCGACTCAATTGCATCTCTAAAAGATCCTTCTCCTGAATCATTCAGATTTGTCACCCGATAAACATCTCCACCACGTCCGCCGGTTGTGAATTTACCTGCTCCCTCTGCTCCGGGAAAAGCGATTGTTTTCGAAATTGTTGTTTCACTTGTTGAAGAAGTATTGGTTTTTTTGTTTCCAGTATTACAAGCAAAAATGAATACCAATGAAAATACTATAAAAGCACTCTGAAAAACTTTGATTTTTTTCATGATTTAAGTTGAATTTAGATTACGATTGTAATATTAATAAAAATAGGGAATTTATTATCATTTTTGAGATTGGTATGCTCTGAAATTAAATTCTATAATGTGATTTTTACAACCTAAAAATAACTGGTTTTTTAAGTCTTTGGTAAAAACGCAAAAGATTAGAGTTACGATTTACTTAAAATCAATAAGTTTTGATAAATGTCACAAAATTGAATAATACTGTTCTTCCCGATTTCTGCCAATGTTAAGTTATAAAAAACTTTATTTTTTTTCTGAATAGTCCATTCTTTAAAATCAGATATCAAAAAACTCTATTTCATAATTCCCTTAATTTTTCATTAACAATAATTTAGAAAGTTTAAATGCTATATTTGCGTGGTGAAATTGTTTAATCAAATATCGGTGGGTTTTTTGGGAATGATATTTCTACTATCATCTACCGGTATTATAATTTTCGAGTCACATTGTTCGTGTACAGGAAATGAGCAAATTAGCTTATTTGTAACTCCGGAAACCTGTGAAACCAATTTTCACGAACATCATTCACATAATTCTTTAGGATTTGAAACGGAAACAAATGCACATGAATGTCACGAATGTTCTTCTCATACTCAGGATTGTGGCTGTGAATCTCCTGATGTAAAATATCTTAAATTGGTAAATCAATTGATCGACGAAGAAGTAGAGTTTGTAAAAGTTCATCCAGTTAAAATTTTTGTAGCAAAAGCGTTAATAAATTTTTCTTTCTCCGATGTTTTTACTTTAATAGAATCCAAAGAATATTATATAGATCCCCCAAAAAAAATCATTTCGTCTTTAGATTTTCTTGTTCAAATCCATCAACTTAAAATCCCTGTTTTAGCTTAAAATTTTTATTTCATTAAAAATTAATTTTTAATGATTGAGAGTGATTATGATATCATTTTTCTAATTTAAATTTTTAAGCAATGAAAAGATATATAATATTTCTATTTATACTTTTTCCAATAATTACATTTTCACAAAATATTTCCGGAAAAATTTTCGGTAATGGAGATGGTGGAAAACAGCCTCTTCCAGGAGTGAATATTTACTGGGAAGGAACCACCGAAGGCACAGCTTCAAACAGTGAAGGTGATTTTGAAATATCACAAAAAACCGAGCAGCACATGTTGGTTTTCAGCTTTGTTGGTTATAGCACACAGGTTTTACATGTCCACGGATCTGAACCAATTGAAGTTACTCTTGAACCCAATCTGGAAATAGAGGAAGTTACAGTGGTTAAAAAAGACAGGGGGACATATCTTTCAACAATAAATCCTGTTCATACAGTTCGGATTGGTGGTGCTGAGCTTCATAAAGCAGCTTGTTGCAACCTGGCCGAAAGTTTTGAAACAAATCCTTCGGTAGATGTAAGTTACAGCGATGCAGTTACCGGTGCAAAACAAATCAGGTTACTGGGTTTAGAAGGGACTTATTCGCAATTACAAATTGAAAATATGCCCAATTTGAGAGGGCTTGCAACCAATTTTGGGCTTACTTATATTCCCGGACCGTGGATGGAATCTATCCAGGTTTCGAAAGGGGCGGCTTCGGTTTTAAATGGTTATGAATCAATTTCCGGGCAGATAAATGCCGAATACAAAAAACCCGACTCGCAGGAAAAATTATTCCTGAATGTTTATGCCGGTGGACATGGACGGTTGGAATTTAACGGAAATACAAATATCAGGGTTCATAAAGATAAATTAACAACCGGTTTGTTTGTACATGCATCCGATTTGTCGAAACGGAATGATGACAATGGAGATGGATTTTTAGATACACCGCTTTCAAGACTGGTGCAAGTTTTAAATCGCTGGAAATACAACAACTTTAAGGGTTTTATGGCTCAGGCAGGAATTAGTATGTTGGCTGAAGATCGACTGGGTGGACAGGTAGGTTTTGAGCGTGGGATGAATTCGGTTCCAACTAACCCGTACGGAATAAATATCAATACAAAACGTTTTGAAGGTTTTTTTAAAACTGGTTTTGTTACTCCAAACGGACGAACAGCAGTGGCTTTTTTGTCAAATTTTGCAAGCCATTTTACCGAATCATTTTATGGCTTGAATAATTTTGATGCCGACGAAACCCGGTTTTATGGAAATTTTGTATTAACCCGCGATTTGGACGAAGCTGGTTTTCATTCATTAAATTCAGGATTTGGATTTATTTTCGATAAGTTCAATGAAGAATTATACGGACAATCAATGAATAGAACAGAGCAGGTTCCCGGGATATTTGCAGAATATACCATGAAACCAAGTGAAAATTTTACATTGATGACTGGAATCAGGGCTGATTTTCATAATATTTTTGGAGCTTTTGTAACACCACGAATGCATTTGCGTTTCCAGGCTTCCGACAATATTACTTTAAGAATGAATGCCGGAAAAGGTTATCGGACAGCAAACGTGGTTTCCGAAAATATTTTTCTTTTGGCAAGTGCACGTCAAATGGATTGGAGTGATAATGTCTTTCAGGAAGAAGCGTGGAATTTTGGATTTAGCTTTATTCAAAATTACCAGCTTTTTAATCGCGATTTACAAATTAATGCAGAATACTTTTATACCGATTTTCAATCACAATTAGTTATCGATCGTGAAACATCAAGTTCAAATATTATTTTATCACCATTAAATGGAAAGTCCTACGCCGGTAGTTTGCAATTCGATTTAAGATATCAGCTCATTGAACGTCTCGATATATTACTTGCGTACCGCATAAACGATGTAAAACAAACTATTAGCGGCGAATTACTCGAAAAACCTTTAACCAACCGTTACAAAGGATTAATTAATTTTAATTATTCAACCAATCTGAAGAAATGGATGTTCGATTACACCATTCAATTTAATGGTGGTGGACGAATTCCCCGTTATCCGGTTGAAGGAATGGATCTGTTACAGGTTTCTGCCGATTATTATGAGTTTTCGCCTTATACTGTTATGAATGCGCAGGTTACCAAATATTTCAGATATTGGAGCATTTATGCAGGTTCAGAAAATTTAACTAATTTTAAACAGAAGAATCCAATAGCTGGTGCAGATAATCCATTTGGGCCGGATTTTGATGCTACAAATGTATGGGGACCAACATTAGGCAGAAAAATTTACATGGGATTACGATTTAATTTAAATTACGAATAACTAAATAAATAAAAATGAAAAGAATAATTTTAATTGCTCTTGTTTTGATTACCGGGGCTGTGGCAAACCAATCGTTTGCACAAAAAAAAGCAAATCAAGTTGTGTGTTTTACAAGTGATATGGATTGTACCGATTGTGAAAAAGCACTTACCGAACATTTAAAATTTGAAAAAGGTGTGAAAGATTTGAAAGTTGATCATGCTTCGAATACAATTTTAATTGAGTTTAAAGAGGGCAAAAATACGGCAGAGGGATTTGTAAAAGCCATTGTTAAAAAAGGTTACAAAGCTGAAAAGATTACGGCAGAAGAGTACAAAGAAATTGTTGAACATTCTCAGGAACATGGCCACGATCATGGCACCGAAGTTCACCGTGAACGAAAATAAATAAAATTTGCAGAGACACAATTTGTTGTTGTGCCTCTGCAATATTCCAGACATCTAATTTACTCCCATCCCAAAACAAACAATTCTTCCTACTTTCCCCTTTCCCCCACGACCTTAATTGATATGTTCGAAACAATTCGTACATTTATTTCTCTAACCTGAATTATTCATGAGTTTTTCGTTATGAGAAGTCAAAATGCACAGAATAAAGGGAAGCACAGAGTTGAGCCTCGCAGAAATAGCCTTAGCTATTTTGAGAAGCGAGAATCGAGCATTCTCTTTATTCAAAGTAGTTTGAATTCGGAATAGATAAATTTATGAATAGTTCAGGCTAAATAAAAAACCAAAAATCAGGCACTCGAAAATGCAAATAATCAAATATTTAGATGAATAAATTTAAGCTTAAAGTTGTGATATACGCACAACCTGGCTCGCTATACAAACTTGACTATTAAAGATATGTACGTATGTTTTCGGATGTACAATTGTTGTACTTAATGCCAGTCCTGCAAGCAATTAGCTATCAATTCAAAATTGAAAGTAATATTTCTTATATTTGAATAAAAAAAGATGAACATAGATGACTACATAAAGGATATTAATGGTTTATGCAAGGCGCATAAAGTCAGGACATTATTTGTATTCGGATCTGTAATCACTGAAAACTTTAGACCAGATAGCGATATTGATTTTATAGTTGATATAAATTCTAATGATCCAATTGATTATGCGGAAAACTATTTTGATTTAAAATTTAAACTTGAAGACTTATTTAAAAAGCCAATTGATTTACTTGAACGTAAAGGATTAAAAAATTCTCATTTAATTCAAAGTATTAATAATAGCAAAAGGATGTTGTATGAAGCCTGAAATATTGACTTGGCTAGAGGACATAGACAGATCAATCGTCGAAATTTATGAGTTCCTTCCTCACAAACGTGATTTCTTTCTATTCCAGAATGACCTTAAGACAAAAAAGGCTGTGGAGCGGAACATCGAAATTATAGGAGAAGCATTAAACCGAATTTTAAAAGAAGACCCTAATATTCAGATCACAGACTCTAGAAAAATAGTGGATACAAGAAATAGAATTATTCATGGATATGATAGTGTTTCTGCTGATATTTTATGGTTAATAATTAGTAAACCACTTCCCATTCTACATCAGGAAGTTCGAGAATTATTAAAGTAGGCAATGCTGAAATGAATTCAGCATGACGATCGGATATTTCATACTTGACTTGACACTCTCGACCAACTACCAACTACAATTCCTTTTTTTTCTCCAACTTAATTGTTAAGTCCGAAACAATTTGTACATTTATTTCTGTTAATAAAAACCAAAAATCAGGCACTCGAAAATGCAAATAATCAAATATTTTAGATGTATAAATTTAAGCTTAAAGTTATGATATACGCACAACCTGGCACGCTATCAGAACTTGACAATAAAGATATATACGAATGTTTTCGGATGTAAAATTGTTGTATACATTAATAAATAAAGACTTCTATGAAAAGAATAATAAGTAATATTATAACATTTCTAATTGCAATCGTTGGATTTATTGGTGGTGGATTTTGGGCGTATAAATCAAATTGGGAAATGGAACCAATAATATTAATGACAGTTTCATTTTTTGAAATTATTGGTTTTATATTGTCCAAAGTATTCCACGAACAGAATGAAGAACTGCCTAATAATCATAACTTAATTAAAAACAATAAACAAAAAATAATTAATAACGGGAAAATTGAGAAGCAAATAAATATCCAAGAAAACAAAGGAAATATTCAAATGTAATGGCTCAAGAAATTCATAACCATGGCGATATTGAAAAACAAGTAAATATCCAAAAAAACAAAGGAAATATTATCCTTTCAAATAAAACAAGGTTTGCGAAAAGATTTGAGAAACTAAATGCAGAGGTTGCAAATCAAGAGAAATATGAAGGAGTAATGGAGTCTTTTAAGTACTACTTAACAAAACTTGATGGAGTTGACTTGACAACGAAGCTTCAAGATGGAGGTTTTAATGAACCTGAGATTTTCAAAGCAAGTATTAGAAAGCAAAATTATGCAAAAAAACAACGAATAAATAGATTCTATGAATCGGCGCAGTGGATAGACACGCAGCTTTTTGCTAAAATTAAAATGGATTTTGAAGCTTACGTCGAAATACCTTTAATTCAAAATGGCGTTTCAAAGGAAATAATTTTCCAAACCGTTGTGGAGAAAGTTATATACCCAACTCTTGAATTAATTAATCAAGAAGGTGAAAATGATGAAGTTCTAAATTACAATGTTGAAGATATATTTGGAATGGTTTACTATTTAACAGGAAAGTGTCACATAAATTGGGCTAATTATGATAATGTATAATCAAGCTTTTGATTTGTATCATTCAATTTTTAGAATTCTACAATTCTTGAATCGTTTTGATACTGATGATATCATTGAATTGGATAGGATTAGAATTTGGGATTTTTATTTGCTATTCCCAAATAAAGTACATGAAATTAGTTTAAAGCGTGACGAAACCGATATAAGAAATTTAAGAAGAATCTATATTAAAAAAACGAACAACCCCTATGACGTTGTAAATGAAAATCGCAAAGTATTTGAAAAAATAAAACCTTATCAGAATGCAGCGTTGAATTGTATTACTTCTTATGGAATCATTGATAAAGATTTAATACGTCAAAGTAGAATTGTGATAGTGAATAAAGAAATTCTAAACAAATATATAAGTGAATTGGGAGAGCTTTCACCAAAAGAAAAAAATATAATATCACTTCTTACTTCTCATTTCTATTTAATGTCATTATATGGAATCGATGGTTTGAAAAGTAGGACAAATTTAATGGAGAGTAAATATGATGCGTAACAACTTATTTATTAGCAGATTATACATTCAGACAAACGAAGGTAAAGTTGCTTATGATGAAACCTTTCACAAAGGAGTTAATATTATCCGTGGTGATAATAGTAGTGGGAAATCTACAATCACGCATTTTATTTTTTTCGTTTTAGGTGGTGCTTTTAGTGAGTTTGTTCCTGAAGCAAGAAAGTGCTCGATTGTATATGCAGAAGTTGAGATGAACAAAGCCATAATTACGATTAAAAGATATATAGAAGAAGATGAAGATGGAAATATTAATATTAAAGCATCAATGTTCTTTTTCTGGGGAGAATTAAGCGAGAGTTTAAATCCTCCCAAAGATAAAACATGGCAAAGATTTGGCTACAATACTACAGAAAATCGCAAGAGTTATTCAAATGTGTTATTCGAAAATATTGGATTACCCATTGTAAAAGCTGATAATAACATTACTTTTCATCAAATATTACGTCTATTATATATTGACCAAGAATCTCCGACAAGTTCCCTTTATTATTACGAAAATTTTGATAGTCAATTAACACGTGAAACAGTTGCAGATTTGTTGTTAGGTATTTATAACGAAGAACTTTATGAAAGGAAGAGACGTCTTATTGGAGCTGAGAAAGAGTTATTAAATATTAAAAGCGAATTAAAAGCAACAAAGCATTTTTTTACTGACCAGTTTGCTTTAAATCCGCAGCATATTAAAGAAGCAATTTCAAACAAAGAAAAGGAAATCCATGAAATTGAAAGTGAAATAATTGAAATTAGAAATAAAAACAAAGAGATTGAATATGAAGAAAAATCAAAACTAAATTTTCAAATTTTACAAGAGCAGTCAATAAAGCAAAGAAAAATTGTAGCTAGTTTAAAAGAAAATATATCAATCTTAAATAACGAAATATCAGATACTTCATTTTTTATTGATACGCTTAAAGACAATATTGTTGCGATTAAAAATTCAATTCAAACTAGAGAATTTCTTGGTCATCTTCCATTAGATTATTGTCCTGATTGCTTAACCAAAATAAAAGAAAGTAGTGATAAAACAAGATGTAAATTGTGCAAAGAAGTAATTGACGAATCTTTTGGTGTTGTGCAGGCAAAGCGAATGGAACAAGAAGTCAGCTTTCAATTACAAGAATCTCAAAAAATAATAAGTACAAATAAAAGAACATTAATTGAATTAAAATCAAAAAATGAATCTGAACTAGTTAAGTTACATCAATTTCAGCGCCAAGTTAATTCAGCCCTAAAGGATGTAAAGTCTGTTAATGATGAGAAATTAGACAACCTGCTTTCTAGTAAAGGATATGTTGAGGGTGAAATAGTTCAATATAAAACTATGCTTGAAAATGCAGAATTATATGCAAGTTTGTTAAAAAAGAAGAATGATTTGATTAATGAAATAGATTCATTAAAAGCATTTATATTCAATACAGAAAGAAAGCAGACCGTTTTAAAAGATGAGATAACAACTCTTATTAAACAAGAAGGGTTATACATTCTTAATAACGATTTGGATAGGCAAGATGAATTTAAAAACGCTAATGAGTTTACAATAGATTTCTCTAATAATTTAACTTTTCTCTCAAATAAATATTCCAAGTATTCTGCAAGTTCTAATTTCTATTTAAAAGTGGCAGCACGTTTTGCCTTGTTTTTAGCATCTCTATCAGTTGAAGGCATGAGAATTCCAAGGTTTATCTTTGCAGATAATATGGAGGACAAAGGTATTGAATTACTAAGAGCTCAAAATTTACAGAAAATACTCATAGATAGAGTGAGTGATTTTAATAAGAATAGTTATCAAATGATATATACTACGTCTTATATTACAAAAGAATTGAACGAAAGTGAATATGTTGTGGGCGAATATTATACTAAAAGTAATCCAAGTTTAAAAAATATAGTTAAATAATTACTGCATATAATTAAGTAGGTGGCTGATGACCAGATAGCCGCCAGAGCCCCTCTCACAACACCGCTGTATCCCGACGTTTTCAGTCCGAATACAGCGGTTCGTTAAGTTGTGGAGAAATCTTTTTGTAAATTTCGAATAGAGAATCATAACCGCGCTTTTTCAATCTATCAATTGTAATAGTAGTCTCAAGAATTGGGCTTTGATGACTTGAAGAAAGTAAATTTTAGGATTTATACCTTACTAGCAACTTCTGTTTCCCAAAACGTTAACCAATTCTTACATTTTTTAAAACAATTCCCATAAATTCCATTAACTGTTTATCTTAAGTAGCTTTGCAAAAATTTATTTAATGAATATAAAACAACAGTGGAATAATTTTCCTATACAACCAAAGAAAATCCCCTTCTTCTACGGATGGGTAATTTTGTTTGCCGCAACCATTGGAGTTTTAGTAAGCGCACCCGGTCAAACAATGGGAGTTTCTACTTTTACCGATTATTTACTCGAAAATATTGGAATAAGCCGCAATCAACTTAGTACTGCTTACATGGTTGGCACCATTGGCAGTTCGCTAATCCTGACTTATGCAGGGAAATTATACGATAAATACGGAGTACGCTGGGTTGGAATGGTTGTTTCGGTATTATTGGCAATCGTTCTTGTTTTGTTAAGCCAGTCGGATCGGATAATAAGTTTTTTTGTGGCTGATCCTAACTCAGGAATTTATACAGGAATGGCCATTGCAATTCTAATGTTTTTGTTTTTTGCACTTCGTTTCGCAGGGCAGGGTGTATTAACCATGATTTCACGAAATATGCTTATGAAATGGTTTATTGCACGTCGTGGTCTTGTTAATGGGATTTCAGCAGTGTTTGTTGGATTGGGTTTTTCAATGGCTCCATTAACATTCGACATGTTAATTCAGGGAACATCGTGGCGGGGTGCCTGGTTAATTATGGCACTCTTCATTGGAACTTTTTTTACAATTTTTGTATTCCTTTTTTTTCGCGATAACCCTGAAGATTTAGGTATGATTCCGGATGGCGAAAAACATGCCAACAAAAAACGCGATGTCATTATAAAACCATTCAAACAAATAACGTTAAAAGATGCCAGAAAAACATTGAGTTTCTGGGTATTTGCAATTCCTTTGGCGCTTTATGCATTATATATAACCGGATTAACTTTTCATTTGGTATCTATTTTTAATGAGGCCGGGATAAGCCGGGAACAGGCACTGGCAGTTTTTATTCCCGTCTCAATTATTTCTGTTGGCGTTTCACTATTTGGAGGCTGGATTAGTGACCGGATAAAACTAAAATATCTGTTATATCTGATTTTAACAGGTGAATTCCTGGCATTGTTTTGCCTGGGAAATTTAAACGATGGTATTTTTTATATTGGTTTTATTATTGGTAACGGAATCGTCAGCGGTGCATATAATGTGTTGATGGCGGTAACATGGCCGCGTTTTTATGGACGCGAAAACCTCGGTAGTATTACAGGTTTCGTAATGGCTTTAATAGTTTTTGCAAGTGCTTTGGGGCCAACACTTTTGAGTTTCTCATTTACTTTGGGTGGCAGTTATAAATTTGCTTTCTATGGATTAGCTTTGGTAGTTGCTGTTATTACTTTTTTTAGTTTGAAAGCCTGTAATCCACAAGATCATTTTAAAAATGTTCAATAATTTCATTAAATTTGGTGTCTTTCCATAAAACCAATAAAATTATATTATGAAAAAAAATTTGTTCTATTTATTAATCATTGTAACCTTATTCTTCCTCTCTTGCCAAACTGAAAAGAAAACCGGCGAATGGGTATCAATTTTTGACGGAGAAACATTAAACGGCTGGAAAAGTACCGTTGAAAATGCCGAAGGGATTACAGTTGAAGACGGGGCAATTAAATGTGCCGGGACACGTTCACATCTTTTTTATGAAGGTGAATTCAAAAACTTTGAATTTGAAACAGAAATAAAAACCTTGGAACATTCCAATTCCGGAATTTTTATTCACACCGAATATCTGGCTGAAGGATGGCCGCAAAAAGGATACGAGATTCAGGTTAACAACTCATTCAGGGGATCTGGACGAAATCCGGAACGTCGGAAAACAGGAAGTGTTTACAACATTAGAAACGTTTATTATCCGCTGGCTAATGACAACGAGTGGTTTAAAATGCGTATTAAAGTGGTAGCAAATCATATTGAGGTTTTTGTAAATGATGTGAAAGTAAACGATTATGTTGAACCAGAAAACCCGTGGCGGCCGGAAGGAAGCGAAAACCTGAAATTAAGCAGCGGAACTTTCGCATTGCAAGCACATGATGCTGGAAGCACAACATATTACAAAAATATAAAGGTTAAAGAATTGCCCGAACTTGCGGAAAATGAGACTGTCGATGATAAAGAATGGGATACACTGATCACCAAACTAATGAAAGCCGGATTTCCATTCATTGACTTTCATGTTCATTTAAAGGGAGGTTTAACAATTGAAGAAGTGGTAGAGAATTCGCAAAAATTGGGGATAAATTATGGTGTGGCCCCAAATTGTGGCTTGCATTTTCCGGTAACCGACGATGAATCTTTATTTGCTTACATGGATACTGTTTCTGGTAGCCCTACTTTTAAAGGAATGCAGGCAGAGGGTAGGGAATGGATTACGCTTTTTTCACCAGAAGCCATCGCTAAATTCGATTATGTATTTACCGATGCAATGACCTTCACTGACTCTAAAGGCCGCAGAAACCGCATTTGGATGCCAAAAGAAGTTTGGGTTGACGATAAACAACAGTTTATGGATGATTTAGTTGGAAAAATCGAAGCTATTTTCTCGCAGGAACCCGTTGATATTTATGTAAATCCTACAGTTTTGCCTGCTGAGATTATGGGAGAATACGACCAGCTTTGGACAAAGGAACGAATGGAAAGGGTAGTTAAAGTTCTGGCAGACAATAAAATTGCGTTGGAAATTAATGCACGTTACAAAACCCCAAATGCCACAATGATAAAAATGGCAAAAGAAGCCGGGGTAAAATTTGCCTTCGGAACAAATAACACAGGCCGTGATTTGGGTCAATTGGAATATTGCCTTGAAATGATAGAAGAATGTGGATTAACTCCAAACGACATGTTTGAAATTAAACCAGAAAATGAAAAACCTGTAAATGTAAAAGGATTGCCGGCGCAAATTACAGGATAGCTGTTATTTATTATTCACGGGGTGACTTAAAGTCACCCCGTGAATTTAGTGGCAACAGGATATTATGAATTCATTGTTTTTAAATCCATTAAACATTCACCCCGATTGGAAGCCATTTCTTTCAAAGGAAATATTGGATTTAATTACTCAAATTGAATTGAAAATTATAAAAACAGATTTTACTCCTTCAACAAAAAATGTTCTTCGCTTTTTTGAATTGCCCCTTCATTCGGTTAAAGTTGTAATTATTGGCCAGGATCCATATCCGCAGATTGGCGCAGCAACCGGACGGGCATTTGAAGTAGGTACTCTAAAATCGTGGAACGAACCTTTCAGGAATGTTTCGCTAAAAAATATTTTAAGGGCATTATTTAAAGCGTACTCTGGGAACGTAATAAAATTCAATGAGTTAAAAGAAAAATTCGACAACGAATTTCCGGTTCTGTCGCCATCAAAGTTATTTAAACATTGGGAAAATCAAGGCGTTTTGTTATTAAATACTGCTTTTACCTGCGAGCCGGGAAAACCAGCAAGTCATAAAAAAATATGGAAGGGATTTTCCCTGGAACTATTAAAATTTATCAATAATAATTCTGATAATTTAACCTGGTTTTTATGGGGAAACCATGCAATGGAAGCAACAAAAGATTTGGAAATAAAAAATACAATTGTTTCTCAACATCCAATGATGTGTTATTATCGCCCTGAAAGGAAAAATGATTTTTTATTTGGACATATTAACTGTTTTCAAAAACTTCAGAATGAAATTGACTGGACTGGGTTCAGTTTTCAAAACGGGTTCAAATCTTTAGGGAGGCTTTTTTAGAGTAGTCCGTTTTTTTACTTAAAATCTATTAGGATTTTCTTTTTATCAACTGCATATCCGATAATATCAACTATATCATCGTTGCTAAACGAAGCACGGTTAATGCACATGTCAAACGATTCTTCTGTAAGATTTTCTTTGCTAATGGCCCTACGGAAAGCGGTCCTCTCTTTTTCAACACGTTTAATAAAAATAATCGCTTCCTCCCTGTTTAACTGATTATTTTCCATTATGTTATGTATCCTGTATTCAAGAGGCGCTGCTACCCGAATGTGAAGCGCATTTTGAATATCTCTGGCAATAATATGCCCGGCCCGACCAACTATAATAGAAAATCCATCAACTGCAAAAGTGCGAACAACGGCTGTAACGGTTTTTATGATTTTCCGTTCGCTTTTGTATTGCCTGTCACTAAAAGCTTTTAAAATATCATCAAGCTGGTACCTGTCGTTTTTTTTGAAAATTTTTCTTACGCGCTCAGGTTCCATATCAAGTTCTTTTGCACTTTGGTAAAAAACTTCTTTACTAAGAACTTTCCATTCAGAAATCATTTTTCTTTCGTCGAGGCGGCTCGCAATCAATTTTGCCAGTTTTATCCCGTTACAACCAACCTCTCTCGAAATGGTAATAACCGGACCAGCAGTTGACAATGTTTCGTTGCGTCTTTTTATAGAATGTTCTTGCAACAATCTTTCGTTTAAATAATTCATTAATGCTTTGCCCATTTTCTATAGGTTTTTATTCAATATTACGATAATTATAATTATTTGGTTATGTTTTGTAGCAACAGTTGCATAAATTATTTTCACAAGCGTTTTTTGAGGATCAAATATTTATATAACTGCAAATTTGCATTTAAAGATATTGATAATGAAATATTTAAGTTGATTGTTTTTAACAAATGACAAGAATCATTAGATAATAAATCAATTCAATTTACTTTTAAGATCAATATTTTTTATTCATTCTAAATAAAGAAAGAGATAAATAATATATTCGTGCTTAAAAATTTCTAATTGAAAAATATAATTTAAAAGATATGTTTGAAAAAAGTACTTACGAAAATCGCCGGAAGGCATTAAAAAATAAACATTTAAATGGAGTTGCATTGATTTTGGGTAATGTTGATTCGCCCATGAATTATCCTGATAATACTTTCCATTTCAGGCAAGACAGTTCGTTCCTCTATTTTTTCGGCCTCGATTTTCCTGGATTAGCCGGGGTCATTGATTTCGACAGCGGAGAAGATTACATTTTTGGCGATGATGTTGATATTGCAGATATTATCTGGATGGGACCACAGATCTCGTTAAAAGAAAATGCTGCAAAAGTTGGTGTAGAAAATACTGCACCTTTCAATAAGCTTTTTGATTTTATAAGCGGAGTTATAAAACAAGGTCGTAAAATTCATATTTTGCCACCTTATCGGGGTGAGAATAAAATACTGCTTGAAAAGCTACTTGGAATTTCTGCTTTGCGAATTCAGGATTACGTTTCACTCGAATTGGTAAAAGCAGTCATTGATTTACGTTCGGTGAAAGAAATTTGCGAGATTGACGAAATAACAAAAGCCTGTGCTGCCGGTTACGATATGCATGTTACAGCAATGAAAATGGCTAAACCCGGAAATTGGGAACAAAAGATTGCAGGCACTCTTGAAGGAATTGCCAATTCGCATGGAGGAATGTTGTCGTTTCCAATTATTTTGTCGCAAAATGGAGAAACGTTGCATAACCACGACCATTCACAAATTTTAAAAGAAGGGAGATTAATGCTTACTGATGCCGGGGCAGAAACCTCGTTGCATTATGCTTCTGATTTTACACGAACAGTACCGGTTGGAGGTAAATTCACCCAAAAACAAAAAGAAATCTACGAGATTGTTTTAGCGGCAAATAATCATGCAACATCGTTAACTAAACCCGGAGTAACTTATTTATCAGTTCATTTAGCTGCGGCAGAAGTAATTGCGTCGGGCCTCAAAGAACTTGGGTTGATGAAAGGTGATGTTAAAGAGGCTGTTAAAAACGGTGCACACGCCCTGTTTTTGCCTCATGGTTTGGGGCACATGATGGGATTAGACGTACACGACATGGAAGACCTTGGACAAATTTACGTGGGTTACGACCATGAAACCAGACCCGTTGATCAGTTTGGGACCGCCTACCTTCGCCTTGGAAGAAAATTACAACCTGGTTTTGTGATAACCAACGAACCCGGAATTTATTTTATTCCGGCATTAATCGATAAATGGCAAAGTGAAAAAATAAATAGTGAATTTATTAACTTCGATAAAGTAAACGAGTATCGTAATTTTGGCGGAATTCGTTTGGAAGACGATATTTTAGTGACTAAAACTGGTAGCGAAATAATTGGAAAAAGAATTCCAATTGAACCTGATGAGATTGAAGAAATTGTTGGGAAATAAAATCAACTGGTTCCATTCGTAAATGTGCGAATGGAACTGTTTTATCTTTTATTTTGAAATAATTTTGTGATAGAAATAATCCATTTCCGATTTTATTTCATCTCTTATTTCGCGGCATTTTAATTTTAAAACCTCATTATTTCTGAAATTTTTATAGGGATTATGAAATCCCAGGTGCATTTTTCGCTTGAATTTTATAGGTGGGATTATTAGCTCTTCTGCGGTACCGTCGCCGACCGTTATCAAAAAATCAAATTCCAGGTGGTCAAATTTTGAATAGTGTTGCGGGATTTGTGGCTTTAAATCGATGCCGATTTCAGCCATAACATCGATTGCAATTTCACTTACATGATTAACAGGTTGAATTCCAGCCGAATAAATTTCAAGATTATTATCGAAACTTCGCAGGATTGATTCAGCCATTTGGCTCCTGCATGAATTTTGATTACTTAGAAAAAAGATCTTCATTTCTTTAAACACTTTAATTGTATAATTGAAATGCAAGGATAATCTATCAATATCCAGGATTATTTAAAGTGTTCAATTTAAATAAAAAACGTGTTATTTGAAATAGCAATTGTTATACTATGTATTGAAAATTAGAATTTTACAGATGTTGTTCAACATTCTTTATGAATACAATTTCGCGAAAATATTTTTATCTGTGTTTTACATTTTAGCTTACATAAAATAAATTTTACCTTTGTTAAATCTTCATTTAACAGAAAATAATGACTGAGTTACTTCACTGGGTTTTTAAGATAGTTTTAATTTTAGGAATTACGTTTTCAATAGTTTTTATTGTGTATTCTATTATTGAAAATGAAAAATATGCAGTCAAAAAAAATATACCAATTTTGTTAATTTTAGCTGTTTTGTTGGTTATTTCCTTTGTTATTTCTATCCCAAATATTTTCCAGTTTTTATTTGTAGCTTTTTTTTTAACAGTTGTATTTTTGGTCGTGTTGCCTTTTGGGAATTTTGAAATTCAATATAAAATCCCAAAAAATAAATTTGACGAGCGGGATGTAATGTTTTCCAGAATTAACCTAAAAGAGGGTTCAAAAGAATTCAATTCATATTACCGAGTTCGACCAAAAAATAAAATAGCAGACGATCTTTTCAGAAAAGAACCCGGATTACTGACACCCGGTTCAAAATTTTATAGCAAGTATATTTTTAATGCTGCCGATGCAACTTTTTCAACGGTAGATTTACTTCAACCATTAGTTGAACAAAAAGCAAAACAAGCCACCAAAGAAAAATTCGATCCTAAAGATATTTCTACATTCCTGAAAAAATGGGCAATTAAGCTGGGAGCCAAATCAGTGGGTTTTACTCTTTTACAACCGCATCATATTTATTCGCATGTAGGAAGAGGTGCTGATTATGGAAAAGATGTTAAACTTGACCATAAATTTGCTATCGCTTTTACTGTTGAAATGGATCATGATTTTATAAACTGCGCACCAAAAGGGCCGGTTATTATGGAATCGGCCCAACAATATTTGAATGCCGGAAATATTGCTGTTCAATTAACACAATTTATTCGCAATATGGGTTTTGAAGCCCGGGCCCATATTGATGCCAATTACCGGATTATTTGTCCGGTGGTTGCCCAGGATGCTGGTTTGGGAACCATTGGCAGAATGGGATTATTAATGACACCTAAATTAGGACCGCGGGTTAGGATTGCTGTGGTAACCACAAATCTTAAATTAAATGTTAATACAAAACCACACGATTCGACAGTTATCCAATTTTGTGAAAGTTGTAAAAAATGTGCAAGCAATTGCCCTTCACAATCCATTTCTTTCAATTCAGCAAAAAATAACAAGGAGTGGAGAAGGTGGAGAATTAATCACGAAAAATGTTTTACTTATTGGAGTAAAATAGGTACTGATTGTGGAAAGTGCATGGCCGTTTGCCCTTATTCGCACCCCGATAATTTTTTGCATAACCTGGTCAGGTGGATGATTAGGCAAAACAGCTTCAACCGTTGGCTTGCGTTAAAACTCGACGATTTTTTTTATGGTAGAAAACCGGCTTCGAAGCCTGTTGAAAAATGGATGTTGTAAACCTAACCCAGATAAACTGGAAAAGACAAATCTCAAAAAACAAATAACAAATAAGTTTCAATTTTTAAAATATTCAAATTCTAAACAATTCCATATTAAGTTTCAAGCAATTTGTAATTTTGATATTGATTTTTGTGATTTATTTGTAATTTGATAATTGTTATTTGTCATTTTCTGCAAAAAAAAAACACGAATATTAGAAATATGAG
>Ga0209249_1000897_pt1 | contig 32278 bp, 25 predicted proteins | sample SaaInlV_200m_DNA_4_FD_184653 | JGI IMG/M metagenome (GOLD analysis project Ga0209249, IMG submission 184653) | Marine microbial communities from expanding oxygen minimum zones in the Saanich Inlet - SI037_S3LV_200m_DNA (SPAdes) (version 2) | ecosystem: Environmental > Aquatic > Marine >...
CAAAGTTGCTTTCTCTTTCAGCTTTTCAGGGATTTCACTTAGTGAATTACTTAATACAAATAAGTGTTTATTGTAAGGCCATTCACCATCAAAACTGCATACCATCTCGAATGTTGTTATTCCCATAACAATCGCATCAATTTCATTCATTAAGCTGACAAAGCCCATGTCATTATTTTCTGGATTTGGTATGGATTGTAACCAGTCGAGTTCTCCGTTTTTCCCGGCTATAAATCCATCTATACTTTTTGCAATAAATACGATATTTTTATTTTTCATTATTCTATGTTTAGTATTTATTTGATTTTCTTGTATTCTTATAGTGTTTTATCATTTTCCCAAAATCTTTATCTTTTTTACGTTTTTCAGCAATGGTCGAATCAAAATGTTCTTTTTCCTTCTCCATTTTCTGGTAGTTGTCATAAGAATTTCTATCAATTTCTCCTTTGCGAACAGCTGTTAAAACAGCACAATCAATTTCTGTTGTATGTGTACAATCTTTGAATTTACAATCTCCAGATAGCTGAACAATAGTTTCAAATGTCCTTTCCAATCCATCAATTAAATCGGCAATCCCAACTTCTCTCATTCCTGGGTTATCAATTATTATCCCGCCATTTTCAAGAATGAATAATTCTCGGTGGCTTGTAATATGACGTCCTTTGTTTGTGCTTAAACTTATCGTGTTAGTTTTCATATGTTGCTTAGCCGAAAGATTATTTAATAGAGAAGATTTTCCTACTCCGGATGAACCTAACAGACAATATGTTTTTCCCTTTACAATTGATTTTTTTAACCTTTCTATTCCTTTTTGAGATTCATTGCTTATCGCAATTACAGCAATTCCCTTTACTCTTTCCTGAACACTAAAAATTAATTTTGACAATTCAGATTCATTTATCAAATCAATTTTGTTGAGAATGATAATCGGTTCTACATTTGAGGCATTGCAGATTGTCAAATACCGTTCTAATCGGTTTATATTAAAATCATAATCAACTGACTGCACTATAAAGGCAAAGTCAATATTTGTGGCTATTATTTGTTTCTCTCCTTGTTTGCCAACAGCTTGTCTTTCAATAATGGTTTTTCTCGGAAAAACAGAGTGAATAAGCACTTTTTTTTCATCAAATTCAGAGAAGGCTACCCAATCGCCAACAGCTGGGAAATCAGACCTTGTGTTTGCAGTAAATCTTAAATTCCCAATTATCTCAGCATCATATTCATTTTCCTCGGTTTTTACAGTATATCTTTCTTTATGTTCTAAACTAACACGACCCACTCCAAATGAACCAAAGCCTTGATCATTTCTGTAGTTTTCTAAATATTCGTTATATCCTAAATCTTCAAGTGTCATTTCTTTCAATTTGTATTAAACATAACTGCTGGTGCATGTTGCGGAGCGGATTTCGGAGAGCGTTCTTGTCAGAGAGGACATGAATTGCGATGCGAGAATCCGCCTTTGATTGCCGCAACGACCCCGCTCTGAAATATGTACTTTCTAAGTTTTTATTTGTTTTTTTCTTTATCCCAAAATTCAGAACATCTTTGCTCTTCAGCAATTCTCAAAATTGAAAAACCCAATTCAATGGCTTTAGAAAAATTTTCACATGCTTTTTCTTTTTCCCCTAATTCGTATAAAGCTAGGCCTCTTAGGAAATAGGCATTTTTATCTGCGGGTTGTAATTCAATAGCTTTGTTACAATCTAATAAAGCCCCCTGCATATCATCAGGGAACTTTGTACCAGCCCTATTGATGTATGCCCTTGCATCAGTTGTGTTATGTAGTAGGTAATTGTCAAGGTCTGGTTTTGCTTGTTTAGAATTGCCAATTGCCATGTAAATCCTGGCACGGTTCAGATAAAGAATTGGTTTTTCCATATTTAAAATTTCTTTGTCTAATTCATCGAGATTATCTTGGAAATTCGGACTTGTCCAAAACCCCATTGTAGATTTTATTCTCCCATTGCAATTATCATCCAGCAAGTCGAATGATATATAATATTCATTCTGAAAAACTTTGTAAACACCTATCCCTTGGCACATTTTACCTTCTATGTCAATAAAGCTTATGGTATCATTTTTAATTTCATATTTCGAGGTCGCATCAATTGTTTGATCATTTCCAAAATCGATTGCAACTAATCCATTTTCTTTAAACTCAAGGCTAATTGGACCTGTATGTCCAATTCTGACCCATTTCCCAATAACAGGATTATTGATATTTTCAATTTTTTTCTCTTTGTTACCAGTTTTCCCTACTGTATGGGTACAACTTAATAAAAATCCGAATGTAACCACAAGTGTCAAAAAAATCCGATTAATTTTCATGTCAGTTAAGTTTTTATGATGAATTACAATTTTCTTAAATTGGCTATAACGTTTGTTCGAAGATTACGTTGCCGTTTTTTTTGCAATGTCTTTTCAATTTTCATATTCATTTTACCAAATGTATAAAACTCTCTAAAACCACCAAAGCAGACAATTAATTTTAGCGTTTGTTGGGCGTTCGTTATTTTTATTCCACATTTATCACCACTTTCCCCCGTGCATGTCCTTCGCCTAAATATTTCATGCAATCAGCGACCTTATCAAGTGAATAACGCCTGTCAATAATTGGTTTAATCTTGTCATCCTCTACGAGCTTTACGATAAATTCCAAATCCTTTTGGTTTGATTTCGCTGCAAGAGAACACATTTTCTTCGAGCCAAACGACATCAGCCAACCAAATAAAATAGACCTAAAAATCTGCAACAAAGCACCGCCAACCATGACATATATGCCGTTTGGATTTAAGATACGTTTGTAGGCGAAAAGTGGATGATTGCCGTTGATAGCTATAATAAGGTCGTAACATCTTTTGTTTTTGGTAAAATCCTCTTTTGTGTAATCAATGACATAATCCGCACCGAGAGAACTCGTTTGCGCCACATTTTTCGAACTACACACTGCTGCTACTTCCGCACCGAAATATTTGGCAAGTTGAACGGCAAAGGTTCCCACGCCACCACCGCTACCCACAATCAAAACTTTTTGCCCTTTTTGAATGTTGCCTTTGTCACGCAATGCCTGTAGAGCTGTTATTCCTGCAATAGGTAAGGCAGCTGCTATTTCAAATAATACCTTAGTTGGTTTTGGTATCAATGCTTTCTCAGGAGCCACAGCGTATTCGGCGAAACCGCCAAATCCACAATCAGAAAGATCCCCGATTACTTCATCCCCAGGTTTAAACTGTCGGATATTTTTGCCGACCGATTCAACCCTACCTGCTATATCGGCTCCAAATATCCTTTTCTTTGGTATGATTCCCATTCTCATCGAACGGTAATCTGCTGCATTTGCAGATACCGCATGTATTTTTATCAATACTTCGTTGTCGTTTGGTCTGGGCTTTTCTACATCACAATAAATTAGCTTGTCAGGTAAGCCTTTTTTGTTATATACTACTGCTTTCATTTTTTCAATATTATCACAAATATTTGTATCGTACTCTGTTAGTCATATAACGGTTAGCGGTATTTTTAACGGCGCTTTCCAGGTCTTTGGTTAAGTTATGGTTTCTTTCTTTTTAAATCGTTATTATTTTAATTGTATTAGTTGCGGAATTAAAAATATGACCGCATTCTACCAACTTGGCTTTTATTATTTCATTTTTATACATTCCACAAACGATTTTGTCTCTCTCACTATATTGAGAATTTTGGAATCTTCTATTTTCATTTTTGTTTCAGATCTTGGTTGATGCCCATCTTCTATTATTACTCTACCATCCCTTTTAACTAGGCGACATAATTCTGTCAACAATTCTGCCGGTTGTTCTATCATATGAAACATATCTAAAGCGTAAACAACATCAGCTATTTCACTTTCAATGTCCGTTTTGTAGCCAATTGCAAGAGTGGCATAAACATTTGACAACTTATATTTTTTCATTTTTTCATTTACTTTTTTTAATGCGAGTGGATGAATATCAATTGCAATAACTTTACCTGAAGCTCCTACCATCCTAGAAGCATCTTTTATATATCTTGCAGGGCCACAACCATAATCTATAACAGTTTGCCCGGATTTAATATTTAGATTTCTAATGTTTCTGTTTGAGTAGTTTGTAAATAAATCCATTAATTCCATAATAAAAGCCATGCCCCTGAATGCGAAATTTGGAATCTTCTCTCTGCCTTTTCCTGTCATTAAGCTTTCAACCTTCTTACTTTTTTCCATTTTTTGAGAATAAATTCTATGAAGTATTTTTAATTAGCCTTTTTAGTAACGGTTGGTGTAAGTGGAGTGCGGGATTAAAAGTGATGAACTTTCAAAACGCTAATATGTTTATTAATGCACTAATGTATAAATTATCCACCTATTGCCCAATGACATATGACACTTTGTTACCGCCTGGTGTTCATTCATTTTAGTCATTTTTACTATCAATTTGCTACACTTTTTCCGTCTGCCGTGCATTGGGGTAGGCGAGCTCTTTGGCTGGTTTTGGTCGTGTGTTGGCTTTTTGTGCGACCAGCCAATGTGCTTGACTACGAAGCGTTGGTCTTATCCTTTCTTTTTGCTTTTTATCTCTTGTTCCAGCTTTTTTAATTCTTCCAAATCTTCTTTGTCAGCTTGCAGTACTTCGTATTCCTTTCTCCTTTTATCAAAATTTGTATAAATCTCACTTACTTGTTTTTCCATCTCTATTTTACTTATCGAACCTGCGTTTGCTAATATTTTTTTGTCTTGAAAATCAATGATTCTATCAACATTTTCACGCCAAAAATTAATTGTTATATCCATTCGGTTTTTTGCTCTAAGCTCCGCACTTTCAAGAAAGATAACTACTAATCGGTTTAGTGTATCAATTTCATCGTGAGTGAGATAATTTTTAGCAATGTAAATATCTTGTTTCCTGACGATTGAACCTTTCCAAACTGTTAGGTTCATATTTGGTTTCTCTGCATTAGCTCTTGAAACAATCAATTCGGCAGCAGTTTTTCCTGTTACTGCATAATGAAGTTTATTTTGCGCCTCGGCAAAGAACATTTGAGTTGATTTATCATCTGGCTCATAATCACTACTAAGCGCAAACAAATCTTTTATTTTTTGATAAAAACGTTTTTCCGATGCACGAATATCTCGTATCTGTTCCAATAATTCATCGAAATAATCAGGTCTGCCATCAGGATTTTTCAGACGTTCGTTATCCATTACAAACCCTTTTACCATATATTCTTTCAGGTTTTTATTTGCCCAAATCCTGAACTGTGTACCTCGTTTACTACGAACCCGAAAACCGATTGCCAAAATCATATCGAGCGAGTAAAAAGTAACATCGTACTTTTTACCATCATCGGCAGTTGTAAAGTAATTCTTTACAACTGAATCGTCCTCTAATTCCCCCTCTTCCAGTATGTTAGATATGTGTTGCCCAATGTTTTGTTTTGAGGTGGCAAAAAGTTCGGCAAGTTGATTTTGATTCATCCAAATATTGCCGTCTTTTGCATATAACGCCACCGATGCTCTACCATCGGCAGTTTTATAAATGATTATATTTTGTTGGTTATTGTTATCCATTTTTAGTGAATTGAGTTTTCTACAATGGCAATTTCATCATCGGTTAAATCGTAAAGTTGATAAACCATTTTGTCGATTTCTTTGTTGGTTGCTGAAATGGTTTGTTGTATTTGGTTGATTTCGGTTTTGTATGCATTAAAATATATTCTTCCCACTCGTCTTGTTGAACAAGCGATAGTTTTAATTTTTGCTTTTTAAGCTCGGCAACAAAGATTTTAAAATCATAATCGTAGAACTCTTCGAGTTTGGTGCTGATTTTTTCTATCTCTAAATTGCTTATTATACGGTTGATAAAGCGTGCGGCTTTCTCTTGTAACTCTTTATTGTATGAAAGCATTTGGTCTGCTTTCACAATGAATGGTGATTGTTCAATATTTAACGGAACAGGAATTCTATTTGTTATTGGACTATCAAAGTGAATTGTTCTAATTGCCTTTGCTATGATAAATCTATAAGAATACCAATTGATTAGTTTTGAATTAAATAATAAACAAAAAACTTTTGCATTATACTTTTCGTTAAATGTAATCTGATTAATTGTATCAACGATTACAAAATCTCTCTTTTCGGGAATACAAGCTGTGATTTTTATATGGTCAACAGGGTTTTCAATGTGAGCGACTATATTTTGAGTTAATACAGAGTTGTCGTTAATTAAACATTTTTCATTAGATTCAATAATTGATTTATCAATATAACCTTTAACTCCTTTAATACCTTCTCGTTGTATTTCTGCACCGCCTAATACTTTAGTATCCCCATTATTAGAAATGTGTTTCTGAAATAATCCGCCGCGAGAATTGGTAGCTATATCTTTTATGAAAAATTTGCTTTTATTTATGTTTTTTGCAATTTTCAGTTCTTGCTCTGAAATACCATTTAAGTAGAATCCAAATTCATTGAAAGTTTCTTTTTCAATAATACCTAATTCTAAAATATGATTATCCTTTAATATACCTGAAACATAATTTCTTGAATTTACTCTCTTTGAAAAGAAAAACATAATTTGTTCTAATTTGACTTCTTTCCAAACTTTCTTGCAATCAATAATTTTGTTAATGTCATCAAGAATAAATTCTCTAATTGTTTGGTAATTTGAAGCAAAAGAAAAAGACTTAGGAATAATATAACCAAAACTACCATTGTCTTTCAATAAATCTGAATATGATAATTTTATAAATGATATTGCTGTTTCAGCACCGCCTTTAATATATTTATTATTCAAATAATCTTGAGTTTTTTTATCAAGTTTAGCTCCATACGGAGGATTTCCAAGAACGACATCAAAACCACCATCATACTCGGTTCGTAGGGCATGTTCCAGTGTGCATAGGAATTCTTTTTTTAGCTTTTCTATTTCGGGATTTTCGGGCAATTCGTGCTTGGTGCGGTTAGTACGAATATATTCTATCGCATTCGCCAAATAGTCGCCAGATTTCACTTCGCTTTTTCCGAACTTCTGCGTCCATAGAGCGTGCTGCGTTTCGCCACGAGAGCTGGAGGGGGAAGCAGTATCGTAGCCGGTATCGGTATCGGACAACAAGGGGGCATGCCTCCTTGTTGTTGGTGGCGTAGCCGCCGCCGTAGTATCCGTAGCCGCCACTTTCGTTGTAGTAGAATACCCCCGTTCTCGGTTTCGGTTTTTCGCAGTTACCGATTTTATTTTTCCTACTATTGCCGTTAGTTCGTCCGCTTCGCATACGAGTAGCAGGTGCAAATGGTCGCCACAGAGGTTATATTCGAGTACATTTAGCCCGTCTTCTTTTACTATATCGGCAACGGTTTGCGTTATTATTTGTTCGTCTTCTTCGTCTATCCATTCGGGTTTGTCGGTAGTTATGTGGCAATCGAACATCCTTTGTGAGTAACGCGAGTTATGCGTTGCTGTGGTAATATGCCATATTTTCTTTTCTTTCTTTCGGAAAATTTGCGGAAATTCATTTTGCCAATTAAATGCTTTTTCGCCCGCTACTTCGGGATCGTCAATTAGCGAGTTTCCGCATTTAATGTTATTATTCAGGTTCGAAAGTTTTCGCCCTTTTTGTGTTGTGCGCAACCACAACGAAAGTTTGGCAATTTCAACACTTTCATCGTTAATATCTACACCATAAAGGTTTTTCTCTAAAATGGTTTTGTCGGTATCGAACAAACGGAGTTTTTCGCCTGTCAGTTCGGCAATAATATCGTCGATTTGTTGGTGTTCGATAATTAAAAAGTTGAGTGCCTGGTTCAGAAAAGCTCCCGAACCACAAGCCGGGTCAACAATTTTTAAATTAAACAACCAATCTTTGTACGCTTGCAGCGTTTCAAACAGCTTTTTCCCTTTTGCGGATACTTTCCCATTTTTATTAATAATCGATTCGTCAAACTCAATTTCACGAATGCCAAATTTCTCACGCTTTTCGGTACATAGTTTTCCAATGGTATTTTCAACAATGTATTGCGTAATGTATTTTGGTGTGTAAAAAACACCGTCTTTTTTGCGTTTTGTTTTGTTTTTATCGGTTGCCTTGCCTTCTATTTCGGCTGTAATTTCTTCAATTTCGTTTAACGAATGTTCAAAAATATGCCCCAATATATTTACGTCAACTTCGGTGCTGTAATCGTATGACGAAAGCAAAAGAGCATCATTTTGCAACACATCATCGTCAATTATAATATTATCGAGAATTTCATCGGAGGCGAACAATCCACCATTATAAGCAGGCAAATTGTAAGTTTTGTATTTGTGCCCTTTGTCGAGATGAATGAAGAATTTGACAAATCGGCTGTAAAGTGAGAAATACTCATCGTTGTCGATAAAAAGTTGCCATTGTTCAACAATTTTCGAAATGGCGTTTGGCGGAACCAAACCTGTGTCTTCTGCAAAAAACACAAATAATAATCGGTCGAGAAATTTCTGCGATTTTTTGAAAAGTGTGAGTTTGTCGTATTGCGGATTGTTTTTTACAAGGTTGTTGTAAATTTTGTATTTGAACGAAGAATAATCTTTGTACAATTTGTCTGAAATGTTTTCCTCGTGAAATTTGGTTTCGGTTTTTAGTTTTAGCGGCAAGTCTGTAAAAATGCTGTCTTTTTGCAACAACAAATACAAAAGTTGAAAATCGTTTTTTTGCAAGTTGAACAAATCAAACTCCTCGTATTCATTGGAATAGTCGATGTAAAAACGCAATTTTTGAAAATTTGATGTAATCACATATTTACATTCGGGCTGATTGTTTTTATAATTAAATGCTTGTTGAGTAACGTTTGTTAGTTCTTTTGTTTTTGTCGATTTTAGCTCGATTACAGCAATGGCTTTGTCGTTTTTCAAAATTGCACCATCGGCTTTTTTGCCATCGGTTTGATTTTTAAATTCTCGTGCAAGATTGTGATTGTCATCTGGTTTTAAAGTATATCCTAATATATCTACAAAAATATCCCGAAGAAATCCGTCTTGATATTCTTCCTCTTTCATTTTCTGAATCTCAGCGATTTTAGAAAAAGAGTAATTTTCATTGAATTTTTCAAATACTTTATCAACTTTCTCGCTATCGAGTTGCAATAAATGATTATTTATAACAGATTTTTGGAAAATACTCATTCGTTCGGTTTATTATCGGGCAATAAAAATAGTCATTTCCACCGTGCGAAGGAAAAGAAACAGCTCTTTTGCAATTTTGGATTTGTGTGTAGGCTTGTACGAATTGTAAATGTGCTGTTTGTGCGTGAGCTTTTTATTCATTTTCAAGTAGTAAATTATTGTATCATTCTGTCTCTTTTACACTTGGCGGTAACATTGTTGTAATATCGCCTTTGTTCCGTTTACATCTGCTAATATACAAAACTATATCCGTTTGTAAACGCTTACAAACGTTTATTGTCGATTACAAATGTTTAATAACCGGATAATGTTTGGCAGCCACTTTACCTTTGAAGTATCAATTTCGTGTAGGAGTCTGGAAGAAAACAGATTCTAAAATTATTAACATTAAAATTAATTATTATGAATGCTTTAAGAAACAGTGTCAGGCTTATCGGCCACTTGGGAGACGACCCAAAAGCAAGAAAGTTGGACAGTGGAAAAACAGTTGCTAATTTTAGTATAGCAACCAACGAAATTTACCGCGACAGTAAAGGAGAAAAACAAAGCGAAACAACCTGGCACCGTTTGGTTGCATGGGGAAAACAAGCGGAGGTTGTAGAAAGTTATGTGAAAAAAGGTTCGGAAATTGCCATCGAAGGAAAAATTACAAACCGCTCGTACGAAGACAAAAATGGGGAGAAACAGTACATTTCTGAAGTTGTTATCAGAGATATTCTTTTGTTGGATAAGAATCAGAATTAGTAGAAAGTTGTTAGTCGTAAGTAAAAAGTCGTAAGTAAAAAGTTGTCTTTAAGTTTTGGGGCGACTTTTTATTTGGGAAAATGTTTAGCTCAAAGTTTATGAAGAAGTCTCAAAGATTTCAAAGAAGTTTTTTTTCAGGCATTTTCTCATTTTTGAATTCACTAATTATTCTCCTTAAAAAGCCCACTTAATTCTGCCAAAAATAGCTTTTCCGTAATCGCCATATTCTGTTTCGTTGTCACCAAAAAATAGTTGCCCACTTACCATTAATTCGAGATTATTTCCGAGCGAGTAGGTACATGCCGGTCCAATAAACGATGAACCGTCGGATGGATTTAGCATTCCTGAAAAGTTGGCTGAAAAAATAGGTGTAATTGGAAATGAGAATTGTCCGAATAAATTGTACATGGCAAGTGATAACATTTTTGCCGAAAGGTTTTGGTCGAAAAAGCTACGTCCGCCGGCTTTCCCCTTTGCACCGTGACTATTAAATAATACTCCACCGTGTAAATACAAACTGTTTTTCAGCGTGTAATCGCCCGAAACGGAAGCAACAAAAGCTTCTACACTTCCATTATTTTTTTCGCGGGGAATAAAATAAGAAGCTTCTCCCCGGAAACCACCACCTTTAATATCGCCTGCCCAACCACCGCCAATTACATAATCTTTTCCAACCCAGCCGCCGAGAAACTGGAAGTCGTAATTAAATTTTGAAAACTGGTACTTTCCTGCAATTGCAGTTTCATCTTCGTTCCGGCCAATTTTATAAACCAATTCTGCCGAGGAAGTTACGCTGGTGTAATATTGAATTTTTACAGCATCGGTTCCAGGCCGCTCTTCATAATCGAAATCGAAATACGAAAAGCTGTTAAAAATATCGTTGGGATTCCAAACCAGATTAATTCCCCAGTTTATTCTTTGACGGCCAACCCGAACCTGCCAATTTCCTTTTGAATAGTCAAAATATGCACGATCGATAATCGAGTGCATAAACCATCCATTTCCTGTAAAAACAGTTTCCGAAAGATCAAAGTATCCGTTATCAATGTCAACGATCTGATCGTATTCAGGAAATTCGCGAATCATTTGTCCGAAGAAAATACGGTTTCTGGCTTCAACTGCAAATGTAAGTTCATTTGAAGCAAACCATTTAAAATTCAAACGATTGTGAATAATGTTGGTTGCCAGATAATTCGATTCAATTCCCGGAATTGGGACTTTGGGTTTGTAATACATTCCCAAATCTTTTATGTAACCATTAAACGACCAATTATTTAATTGTGAATTGCCCTTCAGTACAAAAAGGAGAATGGGTATAATAATAATAAGTTTTTTCATTTTAATTGTCTGTAAAAGAACCGGCGAAATCCATTACCCACATGCTTTTGTAACCGGGATGAGTTCCAACAGCAACACCCACGGTTTTGTAATCGGGATGCAAAAAAGTTTTCCGATGCCCACGATCACGAATTCCATCGTCGATTAGCAAATAAATTATAATCTGACGCGCCGATAAACCACCGTAAGCAATATTTTCTGCAATGCGAATATTCCAGTCGCCATATCTTTCAATTCTTTCTCTAACATCTGAGCGGTCACCTCCACGATGTCCGGTTCTTCCACTTTTCGATTGATCATTTACATGGTCTTCTGCGGCTTTCGTTAATCCTAAATTCGGATAAACCAAAGGTAAACGTTTCGCCCTTTTTAATTCACGAACGCATTCGTTTAAAGCACGAACTCCTTCGCGTGTTTTTAAAGGTTTATCGCCTGGATAATAGAGCATTTTGCTTTTGTAATTATTTGCTAAAGGTGCAATGTAGTTGATTGCATATTTTGCAGGGTTTGTACGTAACAAGTTTATTTCGTAGATAACTTCTTTTTCAAGAGTTGAGAGGTAACTTGCATTTGCTGCTGTATTTAAAATATCAATTGTTTCAAAATTTGTACTGTAAGCCAAATGAATTGAAAAAATAAAAAATAATGTTACTTGTAATCTCATGATACTCTCTTTAATTTAACGTCATTCCGAACTTGTTTCGAAATCTCTTGATATTAACAGATGCTGAAATAAATTCAGCATGACGTCTTTTTATTAGGCAAAACCATAGGCAATAACTATTTCTTTACATCGCTTATTATTTTTCCATCTTCGATGGTAATTACCCGCCGGGCTTTGTTTACAACCCGTTGGTCGTGTGTTGAAAATATAAACGTTATTTTTTCCTCTTTATTAAGTTGTTCCATAATATCGAGTAAATTTTCTGTTGATTTCGAATCGAGGTTTGCGGTCGGTTCGTCGGCCAAAACAAACTTTGGTTTCGATGCCAGTGCCCTAGCAACTGCAACTCTTTGTTGTTGTCCGCCAGAAAGTTTCGATGGGCGGCGATTCTCCATTCCACCCAAACCAACTGCTTGTAACAGTTCTGAAGTTCTGGCATCACGATCAGATTTTTTACTTCCTTGTAAATGCATAATAAATTCTACATTTTCTTTGGCAGTTAAAACCGGTATCAGATTGTAAGCCTGAAAAACAAAACCTATGTTTTTCATTCTAAAATCGGTAAGTTTTCTTGCAGAAAGTTTATTGATTTGTATATTTTCGATGGTAACAGAACCTTCGGTTGCGTCATCAAGTCCACCAACAATATTTAATAATGTTGTTTTACCGGATCCGGAGGGGCCAACTATTGCTGTAAATTCACCTTCGTCAAAAGAGAGGTCAACACCATTTACTGCGTGTACAGAAACGGAACTTCCGTTGTAAATTTTGTGTAGGTTTTTTATTTCTATAATATTCATTTGAGTAATTTTATTGGTTCTATATCTAATTTAATTTTATTTATAACTCAATAATTATTAGTTCGTCATTCCGAACTTGTTTCGGAATCTGCCAATTTTTGCAGAGATGCTGAAATGAATTCAGCATGACGCTTCAATGTTTTTATGATATTCATTTTGTACTTCATCTTATTTATTCACTTCTCTGTTAATCCGTTCTCGTTGCTTCCGCCGGATTCAATTTCAACGCTTTTCTAGCCGGATAAATAGCTGATAAAAGACCTGTAATAACAACAAGAATCGAAATAGTTACCAGAGTCTCAGTTTGTAGTGATGTGTAAACTTGTGTTGCAAATCCGAATTCCCCCAGCCCTTCTGAAAACATTGACATATCAATTGGCGTAGTTTCAAAAAATTTGGTAATTCCTGAACCAAAAAGAATTCCGAAAAAACCACCGGTTAAAGTGAGCAATACCGATTCCAAAATTATCATTCTGAAGATCTTGCGTTTATTCATGCCAACCGCCATTAACATTCCAATTTCTTTAACTCGTTCCAATACCGCCATTAACATGGTATTTATTATTCCGAAGCACAAACCGAGTAAAATGATCAATATAAAAATGTACATGTATTGGTCCATAGCATCAGTCAGCAAAGACATTTCAGGACTCAATTCTTTCCATGTTTCAACAACATTTTCACCCGCAATATTTTGGATAGACGATTTAATAAGTGGAGCTTCATCTCCTTTATCAACCAGAATTGCAATTTCGTGCGCAGTGTTTTCTTCAATGCCCAATTGAGTTTGTAAATCCTTGGATCGGACAAAAAGATTTGTTTCATCGAAAGTGTTGTTTGTAGTTTTAAAAATGCCGCAAACACGATATCCTTTTGCCGATAAGTCCCCTTCCAAATCCACCATTTGAACATTAATTTTTGAACCAACTTTCAGCTTTAGTTTTTTTGCAAGTTTGTCACCGATTAAAACCGGTGGCATCCTACTTGTTTTTTCAAGGTAAGTTCCATCGATTAGATGTTCCCAAATATCGGTTACATTTTTCTCCTTTTCAATATCAATTCCAACAAGTTTGCCTCCGCCGGTTCCATGAGCAGCAGTAATAAATGGTTCGGCAATTAAACGCGAACTTGCTGCTTTTACGGAGTCGAGGTTTTCAATATTATTAACTAATTCTGTTGCATTTGAAATGTAAAATGAACTTTCATTATTTTCTGAAAAGTGGGGTGCATGAATTTGCAAATGAGCCAGTTCAGACTTGGTTGCCGATTCGATTCTTGCATCAACTGTTCCCTGCATAAAAGCCATTGTAAATACTCCAGCGATTAATCCAAGTGCAATTGCAACAATCATTATTATGCTTCGCACCTTATTTCTCCAAACGTTTCGCCATGCTATTGACCATATCATAATTGTAAATTTTAGTTGGAAGACTGAAGTCAGAAGTTTTTCTGTGCAAATTGAGTCCTATTATCTTCCATGAAATTATCACTTTTTTATCTTTTTATTTATTGCTTTTAAAAGCTTTTTACTGAATGTTTTCGTTTCTATTACTGAAAACTGCGACTGCTAACTTTCTTCACGACCGCATTGCTTTTGTAATTTTCAAGCGGCTAATGTTATAAATTGGGAAAATGGAAATAAAAACACTGATAATAAAAACTAAAATCATTTGGCTGTAAAACAATGATGATTTTAATGAGAAAAACATATAAGGTTCCATTCCATATTGTTCTGTTGCTTGCGCCATTTCTTCAGAAAGGGGGATGGGATTCAGGTAAAAATAGTAGCAAAACATGTAACTGATTGCTAGTCCAATGGTACATCCGATTAATCCAATAAATATGGTTTCAAAAAACATAATTATTGAAAGTTTATGTTTTTGCATTCCTACTGCATGAACAACACCAAACTCGCGGCTACGCTCTTTTACCATCATAATTACCACACTAAACATTCCGAATGCAATAATCATATACAATATTCCCAGCATTATTAAACCGCCTCCGCGGTCGCTTTCAATCATTTGTTGAAGTTCGGGTTGCATATCAACCCAGGTCATTACTCGGTTACTTTCGGGAAGTAGTTTTGCGATTGCTCTTTTTAGATGTTTTACCTGATAATGGTCCCCGGTCATTACTACCAGCGAAGTCGACAAATCGTATGCTGAGTAAAAATCACGAGCAGTTTCAATATCGAGGTAAACCAGACGTTTATCGAATTCAGCATTGGGATGTGTTATAATTCCTATTATTGGGAAAAGTCCGCTGGCACTTATTCCATGATAACCCTGACTAATCATTACCAAAGTGTCGCCAACATTCAATTGAAGATAATTTGCAAGCCCTTCTCCGAGCACTGCTCCTTTATCTCCATTTTTAAGGAATTCACCCTTTTTTATTTTTTTTGAAATATTGGTTATCTGGTCTTCCGCTTCCGGCTCAATACCCATAATTAACGCTGGTTTACTTTTGAAGTGATTAGCAGCCAGGGCAAACGATTCAATCCGGTTCGAAACCAATGTTACATCTTCAATTTTTTCGATGTTTTGTTTAAGTTCCGAAGTTGCTTCAAAACTATTATCAAGCGTGCGTTCATCCCAAAAGGCGGTGTCTTGAACCTGTAAATATCCGGAGTAAAATTTCACTGAATTTTCTATCATACTGTCGTACGAACCCTCCTGCATCGAACGCATCCACGAAGCCAGCAGCACACTAAAAACAATGGACGAAATGGCGATTATTGTCCGCCGCCGGTTTCTCCAGAGATTTCTCCACGCAAGTTTTAAATTTGTATTCATTATTGAAATAATTTCGTTGTTATTATTATCGGGTTTTCACTGTTGTCATTTTTCTGTAAACTGTGACTGAAAACTGCGACTTTTCTATCTAATTCTCTTCATATTCTGTTGCGAGAAAAACGACTCATTAATTTTAATGTTGAATTTCATTTCCTTGAAAACCAGAACTGTTTTATGTCCTTCGTCATCAGCCGGAATCATTTCCATTCGGGTTGGCATAACACGGTCGTCCATTTTTTTGACATCGGTTAGAATTTCTGTATTAACCAAATAACCGTCTTCGTCGTAAAACTCTGCTTTTAGCCAGTGTAATTCTTTCTTTGAAATCCACATCAAAACTTTTCCCCAAACAACAGGGGCATCATCGAGCGGAATTAATTCGGCTTTGTAACATTCAAATCCATCTATTATTTCTTCTCCAACTAATTTATGCGTATAATCTTTTACCAGCGACGATTCGCGTACTAAATCATCGTTTGTGAAATCAGATCCCATCCATGATTGCATCATCATTGATGGCGGAATTTTTATCATTCTTTCGATATTTGGCACCCAGTTCCACATTTCTTTTTCACGCTTCAAAAAAACCTGCCCTTTTTCTTTGGCGGGTGATGTGATATAAATTAAAGAGTATTCATTTCCTAAGGTCCAGTTTTTCATTGATACTTCGCGCGACCAGGATGGACGTTCGATTATCATTGTCATTTCTCCCTGGCTCGAATTCCCCCTGAATTTTTCGTCAGACTGCCGGATGATTTCTTTAATGTCTTGAGCGTTTAGCGCTGTTGCAGCGAATAGCAAAATAAGCGTAATAATTTTTGTAAACATTGTGTTGCGTTTTTATATTTTCAATTTCGTTTAATTCTTTATTATTATTTAATTTTTCTCAACTGTTACAAAATACTGTGACTGTGACTGAACACTGAGACTGTGACTGAACACTGAGACTGTACTTGCAACTTCATCCATTAATAATTTTAAAACAAGCATTAATAATTTTTTCTTCCATTACTTCCATTGGGAAAACATCAGGAGCCACTACACTGTAAAGAAATGCTCCCTCAAGCATTGCACTAATTGCCATTAAATCGCCTTCCGGATCTTTGCTCCCTTTTGCATTTATAAAATCGAAAAGCATTTTAAACATGGGCGCACCCTTTTCCTTGTAGTCGTTTGAAAATGAGTCGGCAACTTTTGGCTGAAGTAGGAGAGAGAAAAAAAGTTTCCAGTGTTGCATATTATCGCGAAGCAATTTGAAGTTGTGTTTAATAAAAAATATAAATTCTTCTTCGGTTAAAACTCCATCGTGGTTTATATCGAAATTCTCGAAAATACTGTTAAAACCATGTGTGATAAGTTCACCCAGGATTTCTTTTTTGCTCTCGAAATAGTTATAAGTAAGGCCTTTTGAAATACCGGCCTTTTTAGCAATCTGGCTAATTGAAGTGGCGTGAAAACCATTTTCTGCAAACAGTTCTAACGCCACGCCCATTATTAGTTCCTTTTTCTGTTTTCTGATATCGTCGAATTGTTTCGCACTTCGAGGTGACATGATTTTTTTGTTTTTGTTTATGACTGAACGGTTGGTCAAAAATAAAAACTCTTTTTGAAGAAACAACACTTTTAGTGTTAAATAAATGTTAAAGTTGACCGCTTGGTCATTTTTAGTTTTGTTGAGTTGTTAAAGTTAAATAGTCGTTTCATCAAAAAAAATATCAGACTAAAATTTTAAATATAGAATTTTTTTGAATTATCCTCTTTCTATTAATTCAATTCTATTAATTTTATTGATTGAAAAATGTATTAATTAAAACTTTATGTATGAAATCAGATAGACGCAGATTTATTAAAAATTCGACAGTAGCCGCCGCTGGAATAAGTGTATTTCCTTCAGTTGTTAGTGCTTACGGTGGATCGGCCAACGATAAAATTGTAGTGGGTTTAATCGGTTGCAAGGGGATGGGATTCAATAATTTAAAGGCATTTCTAAAACAGCCCAATGTAGAATGCGGTGCATTAGCTGATGTAGATCGGAATGTTTTAGAGGAACGAGCTGCCGAGGTTGAAAAGATTCAGGGGAAAAAGCCTTTGCTTTACAATGATTTCAGAGAATTGCTGGATAACAAAGATATTGATGCAGTTATTAATGCAACACCCGATCATTGGCATGCTCTGGTAGCAATTTATGCAATGGAGGCCGGCAAAGATTTATATACCGAAAAACCATTGGCCAACAGTATTCAGGAATGTAATCTGATGGTGAAAGCCCAAAAAAGATATGGAAAGGTAGTACAAGTTGGGCAATGGCAACGCAGTGATCCGCATTGGAAAGGTGCGGTAGAATATCTTCATTCCGGTAATATTGGGAGAATTCGTTCAGTCCGTGCCTGGTCGTATGTGGGTTGGAAAGGTTCTATTCCTGTTGTGGCTGATTCTGATGCACCTGCCGGTGTTGACTATGATTTTTGGCTGGGACCAGCACCAAAACGAGCATTTAATAAAAATCGTTTTCATTTTACTTTTCGTTGGTATTGGGATTATGCTGGCGGTTTAATGGCCGACTGGGGCGTTCATTTATTAGATTATGCCTTATTTGGAATGAACCAATATGTACCAAAATCAGTAATGGCGACCGGCGGAAAATACGCTTTCCCGAACGATGCTATGGAAACACCAGACACTTGTATGGCAATGTACGACTTTGGTGATTTTGGGCTGCTTTGGGACCACACAATTGGAATTTACGGAGCTAATTTTAACCGCGGTCATGGTGTGGCATTTGTTGGCGAATTTGGAACTTTGGTCGTTGATCGCCAGGGGTGGGAAGTAATTCCTGAAACAAGAAGTACCAGCACTAAAGAAGGGTACGAAGGTGTGCCTCTGCAAAAATCAACCGGGCAAGGACTTGATTTACATGTTGGGAATTTTCTTGATTGTATTAAAACCGGCGCGAAACCAAATTGTGATATTGAGATTGGGGCGCATATTGCACGCATTTCTCATCTCGGAAATATATCGTACCGCCTGGGACGCAAAGTATTTTGGGATCCTGACAAACAGCAATTTATTAACGACGACGAGGCTAATTATTTGGTTAATGCGCATTATCGTGCTCCCTGGGAATTGCCAAAAGTTTAATGCAAAATTAGTAATGTAAAGCGGGAGTAGCTCAGTGGTAGAGCATCAGCTTCCCAAGCTGAGGGTCGCGGGTTCGATCCCCGTTTCCCGCTCTGTTTTCACTAAAAAGCTTGGCAATGATATTCAATCCAAAAGTACATCAGCATTATAATAAAAATTACTAACAAATTATAAGGATTAAAATACCAAATCAAGTAAACACCTGTTTATATTATTGAATCAAAATTAAAAAAAATGAAAAAGACTTTAGCAAAAAATTATCTTGTAATAATATTTACACTTTTTATAGGATTATTATTAGTATCAACAAGTTGCAAGCAGGTGCCAGACGAATTTGCGGCGTCAGATAAATATAGGTTAGTTTGGAACAGTAATCCTGAAACATCGGTTACAGTGGGCTGGGACCAGTTACAAACTTCCGAAGTGGAAGTATTTTTTGGCTTGCAAGATTGGGGGAGAAAATACTGGAAATATGATAAAAGTATAAAACCATCAGCCGGTAATCAAAAATATGGAATGAATACTCAATTTGCCAGTTTGGACGATTTACAATCTGGAATGAATTATTATTTTGTTATAAAAGATGATTTTGGTGTGAGTGAAAGGTATTGGTTTAAGACTGCACCATCGGAGCCAGAAGCTTTTACTTTTATTGCCGGGGGAGATACCAAAAGTTCGGGTTTGCCTCTCGAGGCTGGAAGGGCCACAAGTAAGATGGTAAGTAAATTGCGTCCGCTATTCGTAATTTTTAATGGAGATTTTAATAGTGGAAGCGGGCTCGATTCTTTGAGTTGGCAACGTTGGTTGAAAGACTGGCAACAATTAACTTTCACAGAAGATGGCAGGATTATTCCGATTTTACCAATTCATGGAAACCACGAAAATGGCGATAAAGGGAACCTGAACTATATTTTTAATTCTCCTTATCATAACAACGATTCCTCAAGTATTTATTATTCAACAACAATTGGTGGCAATCTTGTTCATCTGATTGCCCTAAATTCTGAAATTGAAACGGGTGGTGCGCAAAAAGATTGGCTTGAAGAGGATTTGAAAAAGAATAATGATTGTACATTTAAAATAGCTGGATATCATAAACCTTTCAGACCTCATTATTCAGGAAAAAGGGAAAATGATTTACTGTACTCGCAATGGGTGTGGCTTTTCGACCAATATGGATTGGACATTTCAATTGATGCCGATTCGCATATTCATAAAATTACCTATCCTGTTCGCCCCGATACTTTATCAGTTGATGCGGATATGGGATTTGTCCGCGACGATGAGAAAGGGACAATGTACATTGGCGAAGGAAGTTGGGGGGCATCTCCTCGCAAGACGGACGACGATAAATCATGGACATTGGCAAGCGGTTCTTTTAATCAGGTAAAATGGATTCACGTATTTCCTGATGAAAGTGAAACACCGGCTTATTTAGAAATTTTTACGGTAAAAACTGCATCTTATGACGCTGATGGAAATCAAACTTTATATGTTGAAGATGTGGAGGCTTTAAACGAGGAAAACCTTTTTGATATTCCTGAAAATATTACTTTGTTCGAAGATGATATATTTGGAAAATCTGTTCGGTATCCATTTTATTTAAATAATAAATGAAACTTCAATATTCGTACAAATCCTGAATAAAGAAGCATATTAATTAGCGGGGTCATTCGGCAATATCTTTAATTAATCGAATATTAATTATTAATATTTAGACAGTTATGAGAACAATATTTGTTAATGTGATACTCATTTTTTTATTGTTGAGCCTTGCGACTTGTGGCCTGAAAACTAAAAATACTTTATCGCATGGCCCCCTGTTAAGTTCTGTAACAGATAGTTCTGCTGCAATTTGGGTCCGCACCGAAGTTCCCGGTAAAGTTATGTTTAAAGTTTCTGAAATAGATGAGAACAAAATTCAATGGAAAAGGAACATTTACGCAGGGGAAAATTCAGACAATACTTGTATAGCCAGGATCTCTGGTTTAAAACCAGATTCAAAATACAAATATAAAATTTCGGCAGGTGGTTCTATTTATGAAAACTATTTTTCTACAACTGGCCGATCATTTGTTAATAGAAGGATCCGTATAGTTTATGGTTATGGTTATCAGCCCAGGGAAGATGAAATGCCTGAAGGAAGTTCTGTTTTTTTGAAAATGAAAGAACGCAAAGCAGATGCCGTATTTTTTTTAGGCGATTTTCCTTATACCGAAAAAGGAAGCAGGGAGCAAATCAGGAATGGCAACAAGGAATTAAGGGAAATAACGGGTTTTAAGGAATTAACAGCGGGTACTGCGACTTATGGAATTTACGACGATCATGATTTTGGCCCAAATGATTGCGATGGTCTTCATGAATATGCAGACGAAGCATTGGAAGCTTTTAAGGAGTACTGGCCAAACCCATCATACGGTCTCGAAAATGATAAAGGTATTTACAGCTCTTTTATTATTGGGAGCGTGGAATTCTTTTTATTGGATGGCCGTTACGCAGCCCGGCAGGATGAAATTAACCCCACAATGTTGGGCAAAATCCAGTTCGATTGGTTATGCAAAGGTTTAAGCCAATCAACTGCACGATATAAAGTTTTGGTTTCCGGTACACCATTTTCACGTTTTAAAAAAGATTGTTGGGCCGGGACTTATTATATTAATGAAAGAGATCGCCTTTTTAAATATATCAACGATAATAAAATAAGTGGGGTTATCGGAATTTCAGGTGATATTCACCGCAACGATATTTTTAAAATCCCCATTGGCGATAACAATTATTTTTATGATTTTACTGCTGGTTCGCTTGCCAGAGTTCATCGTTCGCCACCTGAACAATATCCAGAAGAGATGATTTATTCCTATGGTTTTCCTGAAAGGAATATGTTTGCTGAAATTGATTTTTATACCGAACCAGAAAGTGATACGGCATTAGTTTTTAGGGCGTTTTCGGGAAAAAATGGCTTGATTTATGAATATGTATTATCTCCGGACGATTTAATAAATAAGTAGTTTCTGAATTATCGGTATATTGATTCTGAAATGAGATTTACTCGTAAAAACAGTTTTTTAATGTCGGCTTAGAGTTTTGAATGATATTTGCGATTTTTTCCTTTCCCCTATATTTTGGTCATGTTATCCATAAAACTGCTTCTTTCGTCTAAAAACATCTTATTTTTCAATTGATAAAGTTACTTTTAAAATTAAATTGAAATCAATGTTGCCGATTCAGAAATATATTGAACATTTTACAGAGGTTTGGGAGAAAAGCCCTAACCATTTACCCGCTTTTAGTCGTGAATATTCAAACGCCGAACAATTGATCCGCGAAAATAATTACAATAAGTTTCAACTAAATTTAAAAAAGTTACAATCGCATAAAGCAGCTTTTAAAATCCGTAATAATAAAGAAAATCCTTTTTTCCCTTTGTTTAAAAATTTTCTTGAAACAGTTTTTGATTTTGAAAAAAGGCAGCTAAAAATTATTCTTTCCGAACAATTTAAAAATGTATCGAAAGATTTTTTTTACAAAGCCCGCAAATTTGGATCCGAACTTGAGCCCGTAAATATTTACCAGGGAATGAGAAATGTTTGGATAATGAATGGGATTCAGTTTATGATGGATGTTCCGGTAGAAATATCACCATCGGTTTTTGCTTACAGTATGATTTATCCGTACAGCGATAATTTTTTAGACGATATTACAATTGGCGATGTTGATAAAAAGGAATTTAGTCGTCGGTTTAATATGCGCCTGCATGGCGAAAATGTTGAGCCGTTTAATTTTATCGAAGAACAACTATTCAAGTTAGTTGGCATGTTCGAGTTTCAGTTTCCACGAAATGAATTTTCAGGAGTTTACGAAAGTTTATACGCCATTCAGCAGGGGCAAACCAACAGTTTAAAACTCTTGCAAAGCAACGGATTATCAGAAAAAGGGATTCAGGATATTTGTTTCGAAAAAGGGGGCGCTTCGGTTTTGGCAGATGGATATTTAGTTGCTGGTAAACTTTCTCAAGAACAGGAACAGGCATTATTTGGTTATGGTATTTATCTGCAATTACTCGACGATATTCAAGATGTAAAAGAAGATTTGAAAGCCGAAACCAAAACCATGTTTTCGTTTTTAAACCAAAATGATTTAGGTGGATACGTTAATCAATCGATACATTTTGGCCGATACGTTTTAGAAAGGATGAAATGTTTTTCAGGGGTTCAGAACATTGAATTTCTTGACTTGATGAACAGGAGTATCGAAACCATGATTATTGAGTCGGTTGGATTAAACCATACCAGATACAGTGTTGATTACTTAAAAGAAATTGAAAAATTTTCGCCACTTCATTTCAATTTTATCCGTAATAAACGAAGTGAGTCGAAATCGCAACGGTTTTCAATTTTTCAAAAATATTTCGACCGGGAAAAATCAGAAGCAGTAAAATAAATTTTTGTCTTATAAATATTTAGCCATAAAATTAGATAAAACTACTTCGTCGCCATTTCGTTTGTGCAATTCACTTTTTGTAAAATATTTACAATGAGTGCTGGCCATGGGAATTTCGTTTACATTAAAAAGTTTGGGCGTATTTTTTTGTCCTTTTATACCAACAACAAAATCGTGTTTCGCTCCCAGAATTAATTTTACAATTCCATCGGCAATACGCATCCAAAATCTTTTCCCACGGGTATCAATCAGTCCTTTTTCCCAGTCGTTAACAACGGCGGTAAATTGAGTTGTAGAATTTGCCAGTTTCGATTTTAATATTTTATTGAGCCTGTTACTTTTAAAGGTCATCTGTTTTGCCCCGGGTTGATCCATAAAATAATCGGCAGAAAACTGTAAAAGTGCTAAGGCATAATTTGCCGGTGTACCGATGGTCACTTTTTTTAAAATGCTTAGCCCAGTGGCCAAATTATCGCGAAGATCGAAATACGCAACTCCATTTGCCGGCGAAAAGAGTAAGCCTTTATCAACAGAAAAAGGTAAGGTTTTATCAGCCCCAATTGCCTGTGCTAAAATACACCCCCGGCTTGCGGCCAGAATTCCAATGCCCTGTTTAAATTTTTCTACACCTAATAATTTCTTTAGTTCTTTTATGTTATCAAAAACATCGGCGCTTACAGTGGGGTGATTAAACGCAATTACTTGTTCATATTCACTCATATTCAGAAAATCCTCTAATTCAGATTCTCCGTTTTGGTACTTTACAAGGCCTTTGAATGTATTTAAAGTATTGGAGAAAGTACCATGGATGAGTAGCAATGTTTTTCTTGTCCTGTCAATTTTATTGTTTTCATCGACATTAAAAAAGGCTCCCCTCATATCGAAACGATTTTTGTTTGATGCAGCTACCGAGCTGGTTTTTATCCGGTTATCGTAAATATATAAGCCATATTTCTTTTTCCCGAATAAGTTGTATGTTAAGCTGCGGCCTTTTGTTGTAGCCAGCGTAATTATATTTTTTGTGCTGAAAAAATCTTTTAATAAAAAATCGGGACTTCCCTCTTTTCTTTTGAAGGTAATTATTTTAATGATAAAAGATGTGATCCGTAATTCGTCATCTTGAAGAATTTGACCATTATTATCAATTGAATAATTATTGGGGGGCAGAATCTTAAAATAATAGCTTAAGCGATCTCGTTTTGTTGTGTAATTATCATCGGTTTTTTGACATTGAATGAATTGCTCGAATACCGATTTATCGTTTAAATGCAGAAAATTTTCCTTTAACTGGTGATAATAGTAAACCATTGCACCTTCTGCGTCATCAACAAAAAGGTCTAAACGAAGTTCGGGAATATCATTGTATGTTTTTATTTCATCCCAATTTATTCCAAAGTCAGCCGATTCTAAATTTATGTATCGTTCAACAACATCGTTGGCAATATTTTTAATGTCGCCGTTGAAACTTTTGATGTTCTCAATAATTTTTACGGTAGAAATATCCCTTTTGTCTTCATTTGAATTACCATTTTTCGAATTATTGATGTTTATATTAATGGGTTTATCTTCTTTCCATCCAAGTGTACCCCAAATACCAGGAAGTTTTGCCCTTTGCGATTTGCGTATAATTTTTTTGAGTTTTTTTTCGTCAGAGTACGTATTGATTATTTCGTCATCTCCCAAGATTAAAAAACGCTGGTCGAATTGTTTTTTCCTGTCGTTCATTATTGCTTATTTTTAAATTGATTTTTGCAAACAAACTTTAATACGATTGCTAATCTGATTTGTTATCCGTAAGGTACTACAAATAATAATGCCCTCCTGCAATCAGTTGTGATAAAAAGTAGGTGAAGGAATAAATGAGTTTACGTTTTTGTCTTGCCTTTTTTTAAAAAGAAGTGGGAGCCTGCCTGGTAATTATTTAGATTTCAAAATTTTGTATTTCCCCAATTCCTTGTCCATTAACTTATTCAGCTCCTCAATTTTACCCACATATTTTTCATCAGAAGTCAGATTTTTTTCTGCAACTTTTGATTTTGAGTGATCGTACAATTCAACTGCAACTACTTCATTCGGATTTTCGTATTTCTGCCAGCGCGTAAACCGGTAGTTTTCGGTGCGAATACTGTAACCCATAATTTCGCTTTTGCGGTCATAATCTAAACTTTTTCCTCGTGGATACTGACTAATTGCTACTTTGTTAACTTCAACTTGTGGATCTTTTAAAACCGGAACTAAACTTTGGCCTTCCAAATGGATTGGTTTTTCAAGACCGGCCAAATCGCAAAGAGTAGGGTAGATATCGACAAACTCTGCCAACGACTTTGTTTTTAATCCTTTGTCCATCCACGGCACTGAAATAAATAGCGGTGCGTTTGTATCCATTTCAAAATTAGTGTGTTTGCACCAACCGCCATAATCGCCCAATTTCCAGCCATGGTCTCCCCAAAGTACTACAATTGTATTTTCCGTTAAATTGTTTTCTTCGAGGGCATCCAGCAGTTTTCCCACTTGTGCGTCAATCATGCTAACGGCTGCGTAATATCCATGAATAAGGTTTTTGCTGGTTTCGTCGTCTAACGGCCCGCTTGCCGGAATTCCATGATATTTTCGTAACTCTCCAAACTGGTGTAAAGCCAAATCGGGCATATTTTTCGGAACTTGTCTTTTGGGGATTTCGATTTTAGTAGGATCGTACAAATCCCAGTATTTTTTAGGGGCAACAAAAGGCAGGTGCGGTTTAACAAAACCAACTGCCAGAAAGAAAGCTGAATCTTTTAAAATTTTTATTCTTTTTACTGCCTGGTTTGCCGTCATTGCATCTGTCATGTTTTCCTCAGGCTCGTTTGAACAGTACCAGGGTAATTTTTTATCGTTGATTGTTGGAAAATCACGTTCCAGCCCAATTGTGTCGCCCCGGCTAATTTTTTTGAATTTTTTTATTTCTGAGTTTCTGCTCCACGACGGAATCGACCACGATAATTTATCATCCGAATTACCATGCCCAAGATGATATATTTTCCCCATCGACTCGGCGTGGTATCCGTTGTTTATAAAATGCTGTGGTAGTGTAATTACATCAGGAACTTTCTTTCTGAAAAAAGTATATAAATCGTAAATGCCTAACGCATCCGGACGTAAACCAGTCATTAAACTATTTCTGGAGGGAGCGCAAACTGCTTGCTGGCAATACGCCCGTTCGAAAATCATACCCTGTTTGGCAAGCCGATCTAAATTTGGAGTGTGCATGTGTTTTGCCCCAAAACTGTTAATTTCGGTGCGTAAATCGTCAACTGCAATAAACAGGATATTTGGTCGCTTTTTTTGTTGAAAATGTGGATAAAGTAATATTTCCAAATTGGTTTCCGACTGGTCAATTGATTGTGCAATCTTTAAATATTCATTATTACCTGTTTTTAGGGCTCCAACATGGAAATTAATTTTTAACGATTCCATTGAACTCTTAAAATCGGTGATTTGAGGCCACTCCCATTTTTTGTTTCCTGAAGCAAAAGGTGCTAAAAAATCGAACGCCTTTATTATTCCACGCCCGTCTTCAGTTTCGAAATTCCACAGATCAATACCCAGATTTTGACCCATGTTCGCGAGATGATAAAATCCCCGTAAATTCATTGTGCTGTATCCCAACGATTTGGTTCTGGCAAGTTCATGGGGTTGACTGCCATCGGGTTCAATTTGTGTTGCAATCCGGTGTTTGGTTTTTTTGTTAAGACGTTCTTTTGCCATTTCTGTTTTACCCAACCACAATGCAATTCCAACTGCCTGCACATCAAACCAGGTTCCATGATTATTGAAATAATCGTCTTCGAATTTGCCATAATCGTGAGTGTGCAACCAGGTAAAATAGTCTTCAAACCATAATTGCAATTTTTGTTTCGAGCTGGTTGAAATTAAATTATCTGCTTCCAAAATTTGAATTGATGAAATCAGGCTATTTATGCGCGACCAGTCGATAATTCCAATTCCGCGTCCTTCACAAATTCCCGGAATTCCCTGGGCATAATTCAGGTTTGGGTTCATTTTTGTTTTCGGGTCAACAAACCATGTTTCAAGCAATTCCAGTGTTTTTTTTGCATATTTTTCATCACCCGAAAAATAGTATGCCCATCCTAAAATTTCAACATTGGCAAATAAATTTCTTGATGAAGTCCGGTCAACATTGTCACCACTGGTTTCCGGATTTCTTTCACCATCTTTTCTCATGTAAGGCAAACCATTAGGTTCTGATGGATCCGGCCACCAATACGGGCCCATGCTTAGGTAATCGTGTTTGTTTCCGCTGGGTGGAGTGCGTTTTTTATCCATTACACTGAATGGACCTTCTTCCATTGCCAATTTTGCTTTTTCAATTAAAGAATTGTATGCTGGCATGAAATTTTTATCCTGTTTTTGAATATGAATTTTTACTTTTTTTGTTTGGTTGAAATCGACAAAAATTCCTTTATTTTCTTTTGAAAATGAATAAGTACTTACTATGAGGAATGAAATAATGAAGAAAAGTTTTGCTTTCATTATAAAAAGATTAGAGTTAAAAAATAGATAAAAACCATGGAACTCACACCTTGAATTAGTGTGCCTAATGTTTGAGTTTTATAACCTGTTTTTACATCCATTCCGGAGAATTGCGTTACCACCCAGAAAAAGCTATCGTTAGCGTGCGAAATGGTCATTGCGCCGGCGCCCGTTGCCATAACTGCCAGTACTTTTCCGTTAAGAGAATCGAGCCCGATTGTAGAAAGTAGAGGAGCAATTAAAGCCGAAGTTGCAACCAACGCAACTGTTGATGAACCTTGTGCGGTTTTAAATGCAGCAGCAATTATAAATGGTAGAAAAATCCCCAGTTCGTAACCTGCCAATAAACTTCCTAAAGTATCGCCAATTTGTGTTTCTTTTAGAATAGTCCCAAATGCACCGCCTGCACCTGTAATTAGCAAAATTGGTGCGGCAGCGGTTATTCCGTCGCCAATCCAGCCGGTTAAAGTTTCTTTATTAAATTTTGGAAAAAGTAAAAAGGATAAAAGAAATCCGGTTAATAATGCATTTATTGGCTGCCCGGCGAAATTCAAAAAATTGTATAAAAAACCTTCGCCAAAAGGTTGGGTGGGGTAGGTTGCAATAGAACGAACTGCAATTAATACGATAGGAACCAAAATAGGCAGCAATGATTTTGTTGCCGAAGGAAGTTTAACATTAATTTCGGAAGTATCTGGTTCTGAAATGTTGTTTTCGCTGGTTTTGTATTTTTTCCCGACATACGATGCCCAAAAGTAGCCTGTCAACATTGCGAAAATAGCTACAACTAATCCGAATAAAATAACTGTTCCCAATTGATCGTCGAGACCAAGATTTCCGGCTGCGGCAATTGGCCCCGGTGTTGGTGGTACAAAAGTGTGGGTTGCATACAATCCGGTTGCCAGTGCAATTGAAAGTGCAACCGATGATTTTCCTGTTTTTGCAACTAAAGATTTTCTTAACGACGAAAGAATTACAAATGCAGAATCGCAGAAAACGGGAATGGAAACTATGTATCCGATTATAGACATTGCAAGTCCCGGAAAACGTTTTCCTACAATTTTTAATACTATTTCGGCCAGTTTAATAGCGGCATTCGATTTTTCAAGAATCACCCCGATTATTGTTCCCAGAATAATAACAATTCCGATGTAAGCCATAATATTTCCGAAGCCAGTTGCAATTATTGAGGCTATTTTTTCGATTGGTAATCCGGCCATTGCACCCACAACGTAAGACGCCAAAAGAAGTACAATAAACGGGTGCATTTTTAATTTGGTGGTTCCTAAAATGATAAATAAAATAGAAACTAAGAGAACTAATATTAACCAGTATGTTTCAGCCATTTTTCAGTTTTTATAATTCAGTGAAATTTGCTTTATTTTCGATAAAATGAATTGGAATTCCTTTTACAAATCCTTTTAGCCATTCAGCACAATATTCCATGCCTGCCTCTTCCGATTTTATGTGACCAAGAAAAATAACCCCTTTGTTTTTACCCTGCGAAATGGCATCGTTGGCATACAAATAGGTTTCCCATTCTGGAGCTTCACCAGCAATTAAAACTTCAACATCATTATTATTAAGCATTTGAATATGTCTCTGACCACCCGGCGCACCTGCCATAAATGCAATTTTGCTGAATTTCATATTTGGATTTCCAATTATCCGAATCGATTCCATTTCAAATTTCTTTTTAAGTTCTTTTGAAAATTTGGCAACTGTTGTTTCCGGAATTTGAAAGAATGTTTGTGATTCACCGATAGAATAATTTTTTATTCCCATTTTGTTAATCATTCCTACCGAAATTCCGTCAGGTTCTGTTCGGTGAATGTGGTCGTGAAACCGAAACACAACAAGTTTGTTTTCTTCAATAAACTTTGCTTTTTCAAGGTAAACCGGATTTGTTGAATAAGTTGAAACTTCGTCAAGGTGGTTATAAAAAACTGGTTCGTGTGTGATTATAAAATTACAACCCAATTCAACGGCTTTTTTAAGTGTTGTCATGTCGGCAAACATACAAACGGCAATTCCTTTAACTTCCGAATTCGGGTCGCCGGCTTTAAAAGTGTCAACCGTTTTTTCGGCCCATTCGCAGGTAACGTTTTGTTTAATTTTGCTTACAATTTCGTTGGGTGTTTTTACTTTTTGAACAAATGAAAAAAGGGGAATTAAAACAATCAGGATTACCAACTTTTTTAGCCGCATGATAAGTTTTTATTGGTTCAGCCTAAAAATAGTGTTTTTTTTGAAAGAAAGTAATTCGGGAGTATTTTAAACAGGTTACAAACAGTCTAAAGTTTTATCAAATAAATTTTTGTGGATTGTTACGGGGATAGTCAATCTAAAGAAATTTCAATATTTTAAAAAAGTACTATTAATGAGTCATTATTCATAAATCCGAATTATTTCACCGGTTCTTTTTCCTTCTATACTTCTTACAAAACCATTAGCAACTTTTTGCATTGAAACCGGTGAGTGTCCGGGAAAAAAATCGGCATATTTTTCAGCGGAGTCTTCTACCAAACCCGGCGCCACAACATTAATTCGCAATCCGTTTTTTAATTCTTGCGAAACTGCCGTAACAAATCCGTGAATACTGCCATTTACCATCGCTGCATTTGTTGTCATGTAAACCGGATCTTCAGCCAAAATACCGGTTGTTAAAGTAATCGAACCTCCATCATTTAAATAATCTTTTCCAATTCGTACCAGATTAACCTGGCCCATCATTTTACTTTTTATTCCGATGTAAAAATCATCTTCAGTCATTTCGTTAAAAGCTGCCCATTTTGCTGCACCGGCACAACAAACTACGGCATCAAGTTTATCAGTTTCCTTGTACATGTTTTTTATCGAATCGATATCAGAAATATCAACTTGAATATCGCCACTTTTTCTTCCTGCAACAATTATTTCATGTTTTTCTTTTAAACGGTTTACAACTGTTTTTCCGATAGTTCCGTTTCCTCCAACTACTAAAATTTTCATATTTATTTAAATGAAAATATACAACTACTGTTCAATGCGAACAGAAAAATTTCCGTGCTGACTGAATTTTACAATTTTACCATTTTCATCGCGCTCAAAAATAATTGCCTCTCCTAATTCTTTGTCTTTTCTAATTCTACGGAATGTATCTCCTTCGATGTGTTTAAGAAAAGTTAGTGAACTTCCGGGTGATTCGTTTGGTAAACTCATGGCAACCAGTTTTCCATTTAAAATGCCGATATATTCTTCGCTCCACCATGGTTGCTGGCTGTAAATACCAGTATATTCGCTTAAATCTTTATCATGTTTTTCAGGTTCTTTTACTTTCGACAAAATACTTTTTATTCCGGCTACATATTTTGCAGGGTTTGCACCGCTGGCATTTATCATTACCGAAAAAGCCATTTTTTCTTTTGGGTACATAGTAAGTGTTGATCGGTATCCCGGGCAACTGCCACCGTGACTAACAACTTTATTTCCTTCAGAGTCCTTTCTTACTGCAAAACCTAGCCCCCAGGTTGTACTCCAGTTGGGATCGGTAAAATGAACACGTTGCATGTTTTTCAATGTTGAAGGTTTTAGGATTTCAGTTGTTGTTGTATCTAACAAACGAAATTGCCACGATGCAAACTTCCCTAAATCTTCTACGTTCGATGAAAAACCGGCTGCCGCTTTTATTCCATTTGCCTGAAATAAATTGACCTTTGCGCGCTCGAGGTTTCTATTTTCAGAACTATATCCAAACGCTAATTCTTTCCCATATTTGTCTTCAGGAAGTTTGGTTCGGGTATTATTCAGCTTTAATGGATCAAAAATGTTTTGTTGAATAAATTCATCGTAAGTCTGACCCGATAATTCTTTAATAATTTCACCTAATAACGATAATCCTAAATTACTGTATTGAAAATAGGTTGAAGCGGGATACAAAGTTTCCTGAGTTTCTAATTTCGATTTAATTTCTGCCGAAGTTGGAAAAGGGAAATCCGGGCCAGTCCAATAGGGATGAGCCGATTCGCGTGGCAAACCAGAAGAGTGCGTTAATAATGTGCGAACTGTAATTGGACCGCTAACATTGTATTGTTGTTCAAGATTGTACCACGGTAGTAAATCAACAATTTTATCATCTAATCTAAGTTTTCCCTCATCGTATAATTTCATAATTGCAACCGAAGTAAACAGTTTAGAAATGGAACAAATACTGTAAAGTGTTGATGGCTTTGTAATTTCACCAGTTTCAGAATTTGCTTGTCCAAATCCACCTTTCCAAAGTACATCCTGATCTTTAACAACTATCGCTGAAATTCCGGGGAGGTTTTCAAAATCTTTTTGGGCTTCGAGCCAGACTTCAACTAATTTAAAAGCATCGGTATAATCTAAATCTTTTTCCTGCGCATAAACCGAAATGGAAATAATTGCTACAATTGCAACGACGAGTAGTTTCTTCATTGTCTCTCAAATTTTTGGTTTACTATCTATATTTTTATGAAATGGATTGATCATTAAAAATTAAATTTATCAACAATAAAGATAGGGGTATTTATTTAAGGGCATCTCTAAAAACTCTGAAAACCCTTCGGGAACGAAGATAATAAACAATCTGACTGCGTTATAATTTTTTGAAATAGCTACGGCTATTCTAAAAAATTATGCCTTGCATATTATTCATTATCTTCATTTTTTGAA